>CESU01107481.1_pt1 | contig 26175 bp, 21 predicted proteins | sample 531141 | NCBI WGS metagenome assembly CESU01 (sample SAMEA2621401, study PRJEB7988) | marine metagenome | isolation source: saline water (ENVO:00002010), including
CTTCCAGTAACATGTACTCTGCTTTAAATCCTTGACAGCAAATATTCTTTTCTTTTAGTTTATCTAACAATCTGGAATAGCTATCTTCCGAAATGCTGATCTCAAATCTATTTTTAATAAAAGAACTTATTGAAGGGTCTACTTTTATATTCGAAAACAGAAATTTATTCAGCACCGCTTCATTAAAAATATGCCTAGATTCTAACTTACATAATTCTGCATGGTGATAGTCGTAATTAAATGAATAGATATATCTGGGATTAGGCATTTTCAGAATAAGTAGGTCATGGAGTAGCTGTATATCTCAAGGTGCTAAACGAAGGTAGGATATTATTTAGAAATGAAAAGAGATAGTGAGATTGGCTCAAGTCTTAAATAATAAAATTGATGGACCAATTTTCTGCTGAATCCTATAAATTTGCACTAGCCGTATTGGCTAATAAATTAAATTGATTGTATGGCATTTGTTAAGTGGATTGGAGGAGCTCTGGGTTTTGCTATGGGAGGTCCTATAGGGGCATTAATGGGTTTTGCATTTGGTTCTATGTTTGATGGAGCAGAAGATGAACCTTCTCAGCGCAGAATAAATCCTGGAAACGGAGGTAGGGCAGCAGGGTATGAGCGCTACCGTCATCAAACCAAACAAGGAGATTTCGCAGCTAGTTTACTTATTCTTTCAGCTGCGGTGATGAAGGCTGATGGAAAACACTTGAAGTCTGAACTAGATTACATCCGAGAATTCTTCCAACGACAGTTTGGGGATGAGCAAGCTGCTTATCATATGGGTGTGCTTAAGGAGCTTCTGAAGAAAGATATTCCCCTTAGAGAAGTATGCGGCCAGATTAAGTATTTCATGGAACACCCGGCACGTCTGCAGCTAATGCATTTTATGTTTGGTATAGCTCTGGCAGATGGACATGTGCATAGCTCGGAAGAAAGAGTAATCAGTCAAATGGCTTCTTATCTAGGCATTAGTTCTAGAGATTACCAGTCTATTAAAGCTATGTTTTATAAAAATGACGCTGCCAGCGCTTATAAAATATTGGAGATAGATAAAAACGTAACAGAGGCCGAATTAAAGAAAGCACATAGAAAGATGGTGAAAAAGTACCATCCAGATAGACTTAAAGGTCTTGGAGAAACTCAAATGAAGGCTGGTGAATCCAAGTTTATTGAGGTTCAGAAAGCGTATGAAAACATTAAGAAAGAGAAAGGGTGGAATTAAAGTTTAATTATTAATTCTAATACGGGGTTGTTTGAAGTTTGAAGTCTTGCTTCTTAACTCTAAATTTCTTTTTTCAATATACGAATCACTCGATAGAACTCATCAGAGTAGCTAGCGCATAAAGAATGTTTTTTTTCTTGAATTTTGAACTCTAGAGTAGCAGCATGAAGCATCATAGTATTCATGTGATACGTCTCTTTCCAGAGTTTATTCTGTTTATTACATCCATGAGGCCTGTCCCCAAGAATAGGGTGTAAGACGTGTGCCATATGCCTTCTTATTTGATGCATTCTGCCAGTAGTCGGGCGAAGTTCTATTAATGAATATCTGCTCGTTTTATGCGAGCCAGAAGCCAAAGGAATCTCGAACCTTTCTAGTGTTTTGTATTCTGTAATAGCCTCTTGCAGATTTCCTTTTTCAGATGTTAAAGAATAGTCGATTACTTGAGCATCTGGAGTGAATCCTCTCACTATAGACAGGTATGACTTTTCTACTTTTCTCTCCTTAAATAATTCAGAGGCTTCTTTATGGGCTTTTATAGTCAGCGCGAAAAGGAGTACACCGCTTGTTTTTCTGTCTAGTCTATGACATGGATATACATGCAGATCGAGTTGGTCCCTTAGGCGTTGCAACGCGAACTCGTCTGCATCTTTAGCTAGCTTACTTCTATGAACTAGTAAGCCGTGTGGCTTATTAATGGCTACATAAGAGTCGTCTTGGAAAATTATTTCTAACTCCAATTCTAGTTTGATTCAACTTCTTGAGTAGAAATATTCTTAGCCAATTTCTTCTGATACCTTCCTTGCACTAAATCTACTATTACCAGAACAAGGATTACGAAATAGAAGGTAGTCTGGCTCATCGGAACAATTTCATTTCCGAAAATTCTTAAATGAGCTAAATGCCCGCCTTCAGTGACTAACATTATTCCTACGATGAAAAGAATAAACAAACCAAGAACCTCGTACATTCTATTTTTAGCTAAGAAAACAGAAATTCTATCTGCCAAGAGAAGCATTAATAACCCGCTAGACACTATGGCTATAGTCATAATTATAAACGCAGTGGTAGGATCTTCTATATCACTAGTAAGACCTATAGCTGCCAGAATAGAGTCGAATGAAAACACTAGATTCATGAGCACGATACTTGCAATCACAGAATTACTCGACTTCCCTTTTCTCTCCTTTTGATCTGCAGCTACATCAAGGTCCTCAGTAGCTATCATATGCCAAATCTCTTTTATAGCAGTGTAGATAATAAAACCTCCACCCACAAGCACGATAAGACTATGACCATTGAAAGCAAATTTCAAATATCCTTCGACCTGACCTGTTAAGAATGATAAGGGCTCCTGGAAAAAGTCTATAACACGAATTAGCACAAAGAGCAAAACAATTCTTAGTGCTATAGCTATTAGAATACCAACTTTTCTAACTCTAGGCTGTTCATCTAGAGGAGCTTTTTTAGACTCCAGTGAGATATATAATAGATTATCAAACCCTAAAACGGCCTGTAATAATACAAGCATTAATAAGGTAAATGCAGCTTCCAACATGTGTTAAATTTTAAGGCAATGTTACAAAAAAATAGCTCTGACCCCTTTTCTATTCGAGAAGTGAATGTGTAAGATGACCTCTTTAATAACAGTTGAATAGTGAGGATTTATACCGTAAAGTAAAGCACAGAATTTTGAGTTATAAGCAGACTGGAGATTTCATGAGGGGATTTCTAAATGAATAAATTACTTTTGCCTAAAAATTAAAGTAAATGACTGCAGAAATACACACAGCAAAAGGCCTTATGAAGGTGGAGTTTTATCAGAAAGATGCTCCTAATACAGTAAAGAATTTCACGGATTTGAGTAAAAAAGGGTTTTATGATGGGCTTACATTTCATAGAGTTCTTCCTGATTTCGTAATCCAAGGTGGTTGTCCACAGGGAACCGGAGTCGGTGGTCCAGGTCATGAAATCGACTGTGAGTTAGATGGTGGAAATCAATTTCATGATAAAGGTGTTTTAAGCATGGCTCACGCAGGTAGAAATACAGGTGGGTCACAATTCTTTATTTGCCACAGTAGAAATAATACTTCTCATTTAGACGGAAATCACACGTGTTTCGGTAAGGTAGTAGAAGGTGTAGATATCATAGATGATATCAAAGAGGGTGACAAAATTGAAAAAATAGTAGTGATAGACTAAGGTTTGGAAAACATAGTTCAGAAAAAAAAGGCTTTTTATTAAAAGCTTTTTTTTGTTTATAAGAAAGTCAATAGCCTCCCATAATGATTATACCGGGAGGCTTATGAATTAATTATTGTGTTTATTCTAGAGAGATAGAGTATTAACCTGCATAGAGCCTAACTCAATCTATTTCTTTAAACAAAGGAACGATATTCAACGCTTTGAACGTTCTGTGGGAATTATTTGTAGGTATAAACAAACGGAAAATTCATGGGTGGCTTAGATCTAACAAGTAAAGCATATTTTTTATTTACTGATAAATAGTCATGTAAATTTAATAATCACTTTTCCTTTTACTCTCCTTTCGGAGAGTTCTGAAAAGGCTTTATGTGCCTCTGTGAATTGAAATGTCTTATGTATACTAGGCTTTAATCTTCCTTGCGTGTATAGCTCTGTGAGAGCATTCATATTGTCTCTAGCTATCTTGGGATGTTTTGTGCTAAACGTACTCCAGAATACTCCTATTATATCGGCACCTTTAAGCAGGGGTAAGTTTAGTGGAAGCTTGGCTATAGATCCAGAAGCGAATCCAATCACTAATAACTTCCCTTCCCAGGATAAAGATCTAAAGCTATTTTCGGAGTGTTTGCCGCCTACCATATCGCATATCACATCTATGCCGTCTGATGAAGTTTTTTTTAACCTTAATTTCAAGTCTTCTTTCTCATAATTAATAGTAAAGTCAGCTCCTTGAGTTTGGCAGAAGTCAGCTTTCTCATCAGACCCTACGCAGGCTATTGTTTTGCAATCGAACGCTTTGGCCAATTGCAACGCTGCGACTCCGACTCCGCCTGAAGCTCCAAGAATAGCCACAGATTTCCCAGCAGAAACGGAGGCTCTATTAATTAAGGCATGATATGCAGTCCCGTAAGCTACGGTAAACGCTGCGGCCTCATTAAAGGACATGTTTTTTGGCATAGCAAATACATTTTCTACCTGCACAGACGTGAATTCTCTGAGAGCACCAGTAATCATATGTGCCATTACGTCATCTCCTTTTTTAAAGAGCAGAACGTTTTTCCCTGCGTATTCTACAGTTCCCGAAACCTCTCTTCCAGGCACGAATGGGAGTGTGAGACCATACTGATCTAATCCTTTAATGGTAAGCGTATCTGGGAAGTTAAGTGCCGCAGAATGAACTTTAATTAGAACTTCATCAGATTTTACAATGGGAATCGGAGAGTCTATAATTTTTAAGTCAGACGGACTTCCATAAGAAGAACACACCAGTGATTTCATGACTCAAATCTAACCCAAAACCAACTTAAAAGACTATTTTAATCTTCGAAACAAAAGAAGTCTTTTCTAGTTTAAGCTCTGCCATGCTTGAATATAGGGTTGACAGCTATCCAGAACAGTACGGGAAAAAAGTGCATAGGAATAACTAATCCCGGAAATAATTCGGGAAATTCAAGTTCTAAAGGAAGCTGCACAGAGAAAGGATAGATACAACTGAAAAAAGTAAGGGTTAGAAAGGCGATGTTAAACACTACATCTGTAACATCTCCATCTGATAATTTAGTGCTAAGAAAATAATAACCAGCTGAAGCTATAAGTGAGCCAAGGAGACAGGTTCCCATGACGGAAAAAATATTTATAACATCTGAAAAGTCTACTCGCAAAGAGGTGCTGTAAACTTCACTGTAAAATAAACACACTATTGCTGATACTAAACCCGATAGAAGGCCATGTAGAAAAATTTTTCGCATTTAATTAATTAGAAACTGGACTATTTAATACTACAGCAAGCGATTAACTAGCTTTATTATCCATGCCTTTCATTGGACCTATATTAGACTCCAGCCTACCTCATCAAAAGTACCTTAAACGTATTGACTTCGAACTGAAAAGCTAAAGTTATTTATTTCATGATATATTTGATAAAGAAAAACTACATAACTTATTGATGATGTTTATGTTTAATTAATTATTTGGATTTAAAAATACCGAAAAGAGTATGATTATCTATTTATTTTTTAATTGAATTAGCTTTAGGTAGACACCAACTTTTTGATAAATAATTCAAAGAACTAATAATAAACCTTAAGAGTTTATTTAAATAGCTTCAAGGCAGTAACTACTCTTTCCATATTCAAATCACTTATACATTTCGGGGTACGAAAGATACATTTGTTAGATACACAAGGCGCACATGCTAAATCAGGCTTTCTAATTATCTTTAAGTTTTGGGTGTTGAATGGTCTCGTATTCCTTTCATCTCCAGCACCGAATATGACTACTGTATTTACTCCAAAAGCATTGGCTATATGCGCTATTCCAGAATCAGTGCTTACAACAAAATCCATGCTCCCTACTAATTCAAATAGCTCTTTTAGAGATGTTCTTCCTGCTCTATTTTCAATTCTAAAGTCCTCAGGAAGTAGATCTAATACTTTCTTCACATAAGGAGCCTCTTTATTTGAACCAGTTAAATATATAGTGTAGTTGTCAGTTTCTCCAAGTTTTAATAGCAAGCTTGCAGCGCTTTCAAAAGGTATTCTCCGAGAGAATGCTTCTGAGTTTATATTTAAAAGTAAGTTTTTTTTGTCTGGAGTATTGCTTACTAGCGCATTTCTCTCTCTAAGTTGCAATGAAGATTTGACTTCAGCAGCATCGAGAGGGGAGAATTCTTTTAGAAGATGTAAATAGTCATTTACTCTGTGCTTTCCGATCGGTTTCTCGTATGATTTGCTGAATAGAAAATTTCTCATTTCACTCTTAAAGCCTATCCGGTTTTTACTATGTGTAAAATATCCGATCCATGCAGATGAAAAAGAGTTAGGTAAACAATAGAAAAACTCATAATCAAACTTTTTAGAGAGTTGTTTGCCGAATTTATATCCACCTACAAATCCTTTATGTTCTTTCTTAGAATAAGTAGAAATTGTATCTATTCCTTCTGCAAATGCTAAGATATCCTCTAGCCCATTTTTAATTACGACATGGATTTGATGGTCAGGGAATTTTTTTTTCACTGCCTCTACGAAAGGTAGTGCCATAATGACATCACCTACCCAATTAGGTAGTCTTACGAGAATATTCTTCTGGGAATTATCTTTCACTAATTTCATTAAGATTTTTCAAATCTAGTAATACTGCTAGATTTATAACGCAAAGTTGAGCGTGTAATTTTATTATCTCTTGACAACGGCATAATTAACATCTACATATTGTTTGCTGAATTCAAAAATATACTTCACTTATATTTGATTTTATTTTGAATGAACGAATTATTAATCTACATAGATTATTTAGGAACCCTAGCGTTTGCTATTAGCGGAGTTCTGATAGGCACAGAAAAGAAGTTCGATTTATTCGGTGTTCTGATATTGGGGTTTGTTACTGCTATAGGGGGAAGTACATTGAGAGATATACTCATAGGAGTGAAGCCAATGGGATGGATGCAGAACGAAGTTTATTTCTATCTGATTTTTTCTGCTATTCCTGTCGTGTACTTTTTTAAAAGCACCATATTGAAATGGAGAAAAGGAGTTTTCATGTTTGATACCATAGGAATAGGAGTCTTTACCATTATCGGAGTTCAGAAGACACTATCTGTAGGACTTTCTCCATTAGTGGCTGTTCTTATGGGAGTCGTTTCTGCGGTTTTTGGTGGAGTGCTAAGGGATGTGCTTTCCAATGAAATCCCGTTGATTTTTAGAAAAGAGATTTATGCGTTTGCTTGCTTAGTAGGAGCAGTAACTTTTTTAATCTCCGACTACTTTTTATGGAATGAGTTGGCGAGTGTAATTTCCATTACCGTAGTTATTCTGGTGAGGATTTCAGCTATACTCTTAAAGTGGGAGTTACCCTTTAATGTAAGGAGTAAGAATTAGAAATTTAAGTTTATATTATTGTCTAGATTCTCCATGTTAGAAAATAAATATGGACCTAGAATTTCCCGTTGAATCGCTTTAGATTTTTCTTCTTTAGTTGTGAAAACACTTGTAACAGATTCATTATTAAAGGAAACTCCACGTGTATTCACTTGAATAAAGAAAACTACAAACGCTGCGGAGAAGACACCTAGAGTCAGTTCTTTTTTTCTTCTGTTAATGAGTAGTATTAAACTATTTATAATCACTACAGAAGCTACTATAAGAAATAAATCGTAGTTATTCCACCACCATATTTTTCCTAATCCACCGTAGTATTCAGTTGAAGGAAAAAGCAATCGTACTCCGCGCCATGAGCCAGATGGAGTAATCATATCCTCCCATAAATGCATTACATACCCCAGAACAAAGGCTACCATGCTTAGCCTTCGGTCATGCCATCTGGCAGACAATTTAGCCCTTAACGGGCGTTTAGTTCTGCTGATTAAACCGCCTATTAGCCACCACGCAAGTGGCGCTAAAAATGTCATAGATAAAGAGTGCATAAATCCATGATGAGAATACCATAGTTTACCAAAGTAGATTTGTCTGCCAGTATGCTTAAAGCCAAAAGTCTGGCCTATGACAGAATCAAACTTAGACCATAAAGAAATAGCATCTATATCAGGCATAGCACCCGCTAAAGTCCCTGCGAAAATGATGTAAAGCTTAGATTTAAATTTTCTTTTAGAAAATGCAGCTACCACCGTTCCGGCAGCCATTCCTGTTACTGTATGTGATAAAATATCCATGAGGTTCTAAAATGATAAAGAAAATCAAAAGGAACGGGGAAGTTTATTTACGGTTAAGTAGTTGTTGACATTCAATATGATAAAAACTAGCTTTCTTCTTTTGGTTTTACACCAAAGATTCCAACTCTAGCTCAAAATCATAACGCAAATCTTCATGAACTAGCAGCATTTTTTTATTGATCATGTCTAGCTGCCTACTAAATAGATTAGCCAGTGTAACATTATAATCAATGCTCGGATTTAGCTCCCTCATTTCATGACAGAAGTAAATTAAAAGTTCTATTTCAGTTTCCTTTTTCTTAGAGTAACGAATATGTTTTTTGACGTTTCTGAGGATTTTTCTGATGCTTTTCTTCATGAAATAGTATGAGCTCACATTAATTAATGAGAACTCTTCTTTTATTTCTTCCTTAACACCATCAATGTAACCGCGCTCATCTTCCGCCTCGAAAAGCAGATAGGTGAGTAGTTCCTTATTCTCTTTTTTGAATTTGGTAAGACTTAGGCATAGTTCTACAAGCTGCTGATTATCTCTGCTTTTTAGTTCGTCTTTTAGTTGTTTTACTGTAGCGGGTTTCATGACTTAATCTTTTTAAAAAAAGGCTTTTTTATAGATGGAATTCAACAGTTCGAAAAGTAGTTAAGTTATAGAGCCCCTCTACTTTTAACTTCCAGATACTTATTTATTACATCTGCTGTAAGTGTTTCTGTAGTAACTGAGATATTCAAAATTCCATGTCTATCAAGCTCAGCATGAATCAAAGATTTTTCACGACCTACTTTTTTAGCCAATGTTTGGTCATAAATATCATGGAGATTCTTAGCTGGTTTTTTACCAAAATCTGTAAGCTCAGTGTTCTCAAAGATAACCACCAGTAGGAGGTGTCTCTTAGATATAGCCAGTAATTGGGCCATCACTCGCTGTAATGAATAAATACTCTCGAAGTTAGTGTAGAGAATACAGAAGCTTCTTTTAGTGAGATGCTTTCTCGTGGAGTAAAATAGCAACTCATAGTTGGCCTCATTCGAGCTTTCATTTTGAGCGTAAAGGCTTTTAAGCATAGATTTTAATTGAGAGCTGCTGTTATTTGCCTCTAAAAGTGTATTTACCTGCTTGTCGAAACTTATTAGCCCAGCCTTATCACTTTTTTTAAGAATGATATTAGAAAGAGCCAGAGCGGTATTGATAGAATGGTCCAGTAGAGTGAGTCCATTAAAAGGCATTTTCATACTTCTACTCGTATCTAGAATTTGATACACGGGTTGAGAGCTTTCTTCTTGGTAGTGATTGGTCATAATATGACCAGTTCTAGCAGATGCCTTCCAGTTAATAGTTCTAGGATCATCTCCAGGTATATACTGCTTTATTTGCTCAAATTCAGAGCCGTGACCTAATCTTCTGGTTTTCTTAACTCCTTCATCATTACTTAATCTTTTAGAAGCATAGAGTTCAAATTTTTTCATTTGAATTACAGAAGGGTAGACATCTATTTTCTCATCACGTTGCTGAGTAAGCCTTCGTTCTAAAAGAGGAAAGAAGGTTTGCACAAAAATGTAATTATTACCAAACGTGTAAATGCCTCTTGCGATGGGTCTTATAGAATATTCTATTTCTTTAGTTGACTGAGATAATAGAGTCAGAGTATGAGTAGAATTTCTTATCCCTAGTTGATAGGGAAGCGATTCAGTGAGGGTGATATTTAATTTGAGTGGACTTTTGTTCGTTATTTTTAAACCTATTTTCTGGTTTTCTCCCAGGGATAAAATTTCAGGTAAAACCCTTTCAGCGGTTACACTTATTCTCGTGAAGAAAAGAAGTACAAACTGGATTAGAAGAGTAAATCCAGCCATGGCCAATAGCACCAAGGAAACAGCCCATAGAAACTCAAAAGAGAAGCTCAGAGCCATTAATAAAGCAGCAAAACCGCCTATATAGAATAGGTTCGAATGAAGGTAAAGCTGAGTGCCCCCATTGTACATGTTTTTTATGATAGAAGTAATGAATTTCACTATCTAGGAACTTCTATTTTAGCTGTTAGATCATTTATAACATCTTCAGTAGTTTTTCCTTCCAGTTCTTTCTCGGCACTAAGTAATATTCTGTGGTTTAATACTGGAGAAGCCACAGATATAATGTCCTCAGGTGTTACGAAAGCTCTCCCTCTAATAGCAGCTAAGGCCTTCGCACTTTTTAAAATAGCTAAAGAAGCTCTAGGGCTAGCACCTAAATAAAGGTCACCGTTATTACGCGTACTATTTACGAGCTTAGCTATGTATGCTATAAGCTCTGAACTGATATGCAGATTCTCTACTATCTCAGAACATTTTTTAAGGTTATCTACAGACAGAACTGCAGTTATATCATTTACTTTTTTCTGTCCAAAATCGTTTTTAAAACGCTCTAAAATTTTGGCCTCATCTTCTAAAGATGGGTAACTTAGTTTAAGTTTAAAGAGAAATCTATCCAGCTGTGCCTCAGGTAATTTATAAGTTCCTTCTTGGTCTATAGGGTTTTGCGTAGCAATAACAAAAAGAGGATAACCCATTTTATAGGTGTGATTGTCTGTAGTCACTTGGCGCTCTTCCATCACCTCGAAAAGTGCTGCTTGTGTTTTAGCTGGAGCTCTGTTAATTTCATCGATAAGAATAAAGTTTGAGAAAATAGGTCCCTTCCTAAACTCAAATTCAGCCGTCTTCATATTTAGAATAGATGTTCCTAGAATATCTGAAGGCATTAAATCTGGAGTAAACTGTATTCTACTAAACTCACAGTCGAGTGTCTTAGCAGTAAGCTTTGCTAGAAGAGTCTTGGCTACACCTGGCACACCCTCTAATAACACATGTCCATTACTAAGTAGGGCTGTAAGGAGCATTTCTATGGTTTCTTCTTGTCCTACCAGAACTTTCTTTAATTCCTGTTTAACCGCTTCTACAGTGTTCATCACGAAAAGCACTTCATCACTTGTTTTAGGCAGTTGTATTCCTCCAGCTTCAGAAACCTCTTCTAGGTTTTCGTTACGAGTAGAAGATTCATTTTCTAAAGAAGAATTTTCGGTATTCTTCTCTTCTGGAATGTTGTTTTCTTCGTTCATTTATTTGCAGTTTAAGTAAAATGATTCTAATGCTTTATAAAGCCCTGTTAAACCTTTAGATTTAGAATCATCACCAAAATTTATTTTAAATTCTTTATCGAAAATAGCAAAGACATCTACCTCAGTAATGCCGGAGTTTTTAGCTATGAGCGGTATAAGTTCTTCTTTTTTTAGTGTGGTATTTAGTCTATACTTATTTCTTAGATAGTGCCTGAAATTGGCCATCATTTCTTCTGCTAAAACAGTGTGGTCTTTTGCGCTCAAGTAAAAACTGCTTAGTGCTTTTACATAATTCACAGAGGTGTTTTTAGGTGAATTGAAATACGGTATAATTGGCAGCCTTCTTTTGAATGAAAATAAGACGTAGAGCAGGCTAAAAATAAGTATAGTGTAAAAAGTCCATTTTAAACTTTTATGCTTCAGTATGAATGTTAGCGGAGAAGTGCTGTTTCCACTATTACCAGAAGTTAAGGGGCTGTAATGCTGGTTATAGTAGACGTGACCTTCATTAAAATCTTCTAAGATTCTATTGGCATAATTAAACCCTGAAGTTTCCTTAAAATAAATATTAGAAAATAGAATAGGATTTAGGTGCACATAAAGCGCTCCTTCTCCATAATTCATACTGAAGTAATAGATTAAAGAATCGTTTAAAACCGAAATAGGAGTGAAGTCTTCCTCAGTGTTATAATCGTTAAAAATAACATTGTCCAGTCCATGCCAAGTGAATTCTTCTAGGGAGTCTTTTTGAATAAATTTAAACGTGTAATTAATAGTATCTTGATCTAGAAATTTAACTTGAGCTACGGAGTCTACCAAATAAAGATTATGTGATTCCTCGTCATCCTTATCTGAATTAGACACGTCTATCTGGGAATTAGCGAAAGAAAAAGAGTTGGTCTTAGATTCCTGCTTAGGGGCGATTATCTCTGAGTAAGTAACCTCAAAATCGACACCCGTAATTTCTTCTATAAGGTTCTCTGGTATGATATCACTGCTAAAAAAGGCAGTATTTCCTCTTTCTATAAACCCTAAAAGTTTCTCTATATGATCTTCACTTAGTTTAATTCCATCTTCCACATAGACCATAGTTCCATAGCCAGAGTCTGCTGCCAAATCGAATTGCGCACTCTTTTTTATCAGTTCGAAATCATCCTTAAATGTTTTGGATAATACATCTCTGAAAAAACCGAGGTCATAAGGCTGGTAACTGTCCTCTCTCAGGTTTACATCCCATTCGTAGGATTTAGTTCTGTTTACTACGTAAAAGATAATCCCCACCAAAAGAGTTATTAATACTAGAGCCGTTATGTAGTTCTTCTGATTCAATTAGCGGTCTTAGATTTCAGGTTATTGATATGGCCAGCATACAAATCTAAAGTTTGAATTAGCGCAGAGTTAGAAAAGGAAGAAGAACCATACCATAAATTCTCGAAAATTAGTTTACAGTAACTAAACGAGTCTTTAAACGGGTTTCCTTCTAGCTCGTTCAGGTATTCATGATTGGTTTTTTGTTTTCTCCATTTAATGATTCCATTCTCGTCTAATAATCGGATGATATAAATAAAACTAAACCGAATAGCTAGCTTATAATCTCCCCCTAATTTAGCTTCATGAATATATTTTTCTAAATCATTATCGAATAAATTTTCTTCTATGGATTGAATATCATCTTCAGATAGACTGGTCATTCGAGTATTTAATTCTACACCAGGATTTTTAAGAACAGTGAATACAATGAAAAAGACCAGTGCACCTATAATCAAGACCATTAAAGAATGGCTGACCCATGAAGGAATAGAGAAGTTAAATTCTTTATTGATCTTTGGGTTTTCACTCGTATTCGATTCTGCGGGGGTAACATCTCCTTTTTTCTCAAAGAAATTTTCACCTGCAACAGTATTTTCCCAAGCATCTCTATCTAGAGGTGTGTGTTGATTAAGTGCTGGCGTTGCAACGCTTAATAAAAAGCTAAAAATGATATATGTATAAAAGCGACTCATGAATTTAGAGAGTGATTCATTCGTAAATTTTTAATCTTGGTTAGGAGCTCTGCGGCCGTCTTCGTCTCTTCTTGTGAGTGTTTGAAATAGTAAAATCCTGCTGCGGAAAATAAATGTGTGAGAATAGGAATGCTTAATGAAGCTGCATAAAAAACCACGTAGCTGACAAATGCTCTTAGCTCTTCATCTTCAAATAAGATAAGATATACATCTTCTAAAACCAGTGTATTAAAGAGGGCCATAAGTATAAACACTACGGCGCTTAATAATCCTAGAAAACCAAACAATAAGTAGGCTGAGCCCATAGACTCTTTGAGTATTTTTTTAGGGATTTCTATCCTTTTCCCATAACTATTGGCAGCTAAAAGGGATAAAATAGGATAGGTCATTACCAGTAAAAACCAGAAGTAGGAATTTAGAAGGGGTAAGAAAATTAATCCAGCCAAGAGGAGCTTATAAATACTGAAAACCGCACTAATTTTTTTCTTCGATACCAAGCTGTGAATCATCAAACTGCTAATTATCGCAAATAAAGATAATATGGCGTATGAAAGAATACTATGAGTATTCATCCACATAATGATAAATTGGTCTTCTTCAAATAAGTCAGAACGAAACGGAGTCGATTCGAAAATCTCAGAGGTGATAAAGTAAGATATGGCTATTCCGAAAACTAGAGACAGAGATAAGAGCATAGGCTTATTAATAACACTTACGAATGACAACCGAACCAACTGTGGTAACTTAAATATCCGCCCTTTTTTAAAGGCTATATCGATAGACTTTTCTACTGGAATAGGGTCGGCTAATTTTTCTTTATTCTGAGCAGCTATTTTTCTAGGATACCAGCCGAAATAGAATAGAATAAATAACAGGGAAACTAAGATTACAGCGATTCTTACAGCTGCAGAAGCATCCGTGTCTCGAGTAATAAACCCTTCAATGAAACCAGCTATAATAAATAGCGGGACAGTACCTAGAAATATCATTAATCCACGCTGTCCTGAGATTTTAAACGATTGTAATCGAGTATAACTCCCGGTAAACACGAGCCCTTTACCTAGTGTGAGTCCTGCAGCTCCAGCTATTATTATGGCAGATATTTCTATGGTTCCGTGCTGCCATATAGTAAGAAAAGATTCCCAGAATAGTCCTTCCTGAATAAAGAAGTACTGGAATGCACCAACCATAATACCATTGTATAAGAGGATGTAAACAGAACCAATAGCAGCCAGCACCCCGAAAATAAAAGTTCTAAACGCTACCATGATATTATTCATAGTGATGCTAGCAAATCCATTTAATGCATTGAAATCTTTATAGACGGCCATAGGGTCGTCGTTTTCTATGTTGGAGATAGTCATCTCCACATAACCATTACCTAAAATGATCCGAGCAAATTCTGGCTCATAAATACTGCTTAATACTCCAATTCCGAAAGCCAGAGCAAAGATTAAAAATGAAACGGTAAAAGCTCTTCTAGCTCTATAGATCTCCAATGGAAGCGTCTGAGTCCAGAAATTCATAAACTGACTCCATGGAGTTCGCTGATTTTTGTAAATTTTAGAAAGTAAGATTTGAGAGACCCCATCTAGATATTTTCTAACCATCCTATTCGGGTAGTATGTTCTGGCGTAAGAAAGATCATCAGTAATCTGAATGAATAATTTACTCGTACGTTCAGGGTTCTTACGGTCTAGTTTTAAGTCTTCTTCAAAGTTTTTCCACTTTTTCTCGCTTTGTTTTATAAATTGGCTTTCTTTCAAGGACAAACTTTAATGAAGTTGAAATTTAGCGATTTTATGCAATGAAAAAAATACAAATTGATACTACTCAAAACGTCAGTATTCAGTACCAACTTGCAGGTACTTCAGAAAGGATGTTGGCATTGGTAATTGACGTTATAGCTCTCTCAATATCATCATGGTTGATTAGTTTGATTTTTATGTCAACTTTTCCTTTATTCGCTGAAGTCCTGTTATACATCTTGATCGGTATTTATAGTCCTTTACTAGAGACATTAAATAATGGACGGACTATAGGTAAAATGGCTATGAACCTAAAAGTGGTAAAGATTAATGGAGAACAAGCAGAGGCATTTGACTACCTTTCCCGTTGGAGTACTAAAGGTATAGAGGTCTACCTAACTTTGGGCTCATTAGGTGGATTAGTTTCTTATTTTTCACCATCAGGGCAGAGACTTGGAGATATTCTGGCTAATACAGTGGTAATAAAACAAGAGAAAGTAGGAAGGCTAAAACTATCTAGGGTAACAGACTTAACTAATTATGAGGGTTATGAGGCCAAGTATCCTCAGGTGCTAGAACTCAACGAAGATGATGTGGTTTTAATGCACGAAACCTTGAGTAGGTATAAGAAACACAGAAACCAAGGGCATCAAGTCGCTTTAGAAGAATTAGTTAAATTTCTAAAAGAGAAATTAGATATTCATAAAGTATCTAATCCAGAACAATTAATTAAACAGCTCATAAAAGATTATGTGATTCTAACAAGGTAAGTATTCTATATATTTACCTTCTTAAATTTACATCTATGAAGCAGGTAATATTTTCTATTTTACTATTAAGTTCTCTAAGTCTATGGGCTCAGGAAAACATTAACACCAATAAGTTTAGACAGCTAGGGAACGAACTTCCTACTCCTAATACTTTCAGATCGGCTAGTGGAGCTCCAGGTAGCTCTTATTGGCAGCAGCAAGCAGACTATGTCATGGATGTTAAAATCGATGAACAGAAGCAGGTTTTGAGTGGGGAAGAGACGATTACTTATACGAATAACTCGCCAGATAACTTAGAATACTTATGGCTTCAGTTAGATCAGAATGTAAGAGCTAAATCATCAGACAGCTATAAGATTAGACAGTCAAGTATCGATGGAAATTTTGACCTTGGTAGTATCGCAGGACTAGAGCCTTGGTTTGAAGGAGGGTTTAATATAGAAAGTGTTACTGATGCCAACGGAAGTAAAATGGACTATACCATCAATAAAACGATGATGAGGATAGATCCAACTAAAGAATTAAAATCAGGAGGTTCTATTTCATTTAAAATTAAGTGGTGGTATAACATTAATGATAGAATGAAAGTAGGAGGGCGAAGTGGGTACGAGTTTTTCGAAGCTGATGGGAATTCGCTCTACACCATCGCTCAGTTTTTTCCTAGAATGTGTGTATACTCAGACGCAGAAGGCTGGCAGAATAAGCAGTTTCTCGGTAATGGAGAATTTGCACTTCCTTTTGGAGATTATAAAGTATCTATAACAGTTCCTTCAGATCATATAGTAGGGTCTACGGGAGAACTTAAAAATGCTAAATCGGTACTTACCTCTGAACAGAGAAAACGTTTTGAGAAAGCAAAAACTGCTAATGAGCCAGTTATAATAGTAACACAAGAAGAAGCAGAGAAAGCAGAAAAAGGAAGAGAAAAAGGGATGAAAACATGGGTTTTTCATGCAGAAAATGTACGTGATTTTGGGTTTGCTACTTCTAGAAAATTCATATGGGATGCTATGGGAGTTCAAGTTGGAGATAACCACCCTATGGCTATGAGCTATTATCCTAAGGAGGGGAATCCACTTTGGGAGCAGTTTAGTACTAGAGCTGTAGCGCAGACATTAAGAACTTACTCTAAGCATACCATAGATTATCCATATCCAGTGGCTATATCTGTTAACGGAAAAGATATAGGAATGGAGTACCCTATGATTTGTTTCAACTATGGAAGACCAGAAGCAGATGGAACATACACCGCTAGATTAAAGCATGGTATGATTGGCGTAATTATTCACGAAGTAGGACATAATTTCTTCCCTATGATCATCAATTCTGACGAAAGGCAGTGGACTTGGATGGACGAAGGATTAAATACATTTGTTCAGTTTCTTACTGAGAAAGAATTTGATAAAAATTATCCATCTAGAAGAGGCCCAGCTAGAAATATCGTAGGCTATATGGCAGGTGATAAATCTAGAATATCTCCAATAATGACCAACTCTGAGAGCATTTTCCAATTCGGGAATAATGCATATGGAAAACCAGCTACAGCACTCAACATATTAAGAGAGACTGTTATGGGGAGAGATTTGTTTGACCATGCATTTAAAACTTACTGCCAAAGATGGGCATTTAAACATCCTGCTCCTGCAGATTTATTTAGAACTATGGAAGACGCATCAGCAGTGGATTTAGACTGGTTCTGGAGAGGTTGGTTCTACACAACTGACCACGTAGATATTTCTATGAGTAACGTCAAATATGTACCTGTAGGAAATGGGAATGTTACAGAAGAAAAAGCCAATGCTTCTGCAGCTAAAACCAATGAGGCTAAGGACATAACGCAAATCAGAAACGAAGAGGAAGGCTGGAAGTCTTTGGTAGAAACAGACCCTAAAGCAGTAGATTTTTATACAAATTATGATGAAAACTCATTGAATATGGCGGATGTAAAAGCAGCAGAAGAAGCGTTGCTCAACATGTCTGAAGAAGATAAAAATATGTTAGGACAAAACTTTCACCTTTATGAGCTTTCATTTGAAAATTTAGGAGGATTAGTAATGCCTTTAATCGTTGAATTCCAGTTTACCGATGGAACATCAGACATTAGAAGAATTCCAGCAGAAATCTGGAAAATGGGTGATACAAAGGTTACTAAGGTATTTAAGACAGAGAAGAAAGCCATATCTATAGCCCTCGACCCATACTTAGAAACAGCGGATACAGATACTTCAAATAATTATTGGCCATCTATATTGAAGCCTTCAGATTTCAAGTTATTTAAATACAATAGCCTTGGTAATCCAATGCAAAAAAGTCTGATTAAATAGAGAGTAATTAGTTGTTAAATATATCAAACTGATTAGATTGACGTTGAAGCAACTGTTTGACTAATTAAATAGTTTATTATAATTACAACAAAACTTAATTATGCAATTTTATAGATTCTTTCTGAGTATTGTTTTACTGGTGCTTTTTGTACTTTCTTCAGGAGCACAAATTACTGTAGATAATACAGTTACTCCTATCGATGCAATGCAAACACTGCTGGGCGAGAATGTGACTATTAGTAATTTAAATTATGTAGGAAGTGCAACTCAAATTGGAGTGTTTGATTGTATAGACTGTGGGTTAGACTTTAACAGCGGAATCATTATTTCTACGGGAGATGTAGCTACTGCTACAGGCCCTAATGACCAAGGAGGAGCTGGGACCAGCTTCTTAAACGGTCCATTATCTAACTCTGACCTTGATTTTATTTCACCCACCCCGAATAATTATTTTGATATCGCGATATTAGAATTTGACTTTGTAGCTTTAGGTGATTCAGTTTGGTTTGAGTATATCTGGGCGTCAGAAGAATATCATTTCTATACGGTAGAAAATGGTCCTTTTGATGTTTTTGGATTATTAATTAGTGGCCCAGATATCAATGGTGCTTATTCAAATAATGCAGAAAACATAGCGCTAGTTCCTACCACAGGGGAAGGAGTAAGTAATGTCACTATAAACAATGGTCAGCAAAATACCGGACCTTGCTCTAACTGCGAGTATTTAGTGAGTAATGGAGAGGGACAAATTGGGGAACCACAAACAACAGACCTTACAGTTGTTCAGTATGATGCATACACTACTGGTTTGGTGGCATCTCAGGGCAATCTGACCTGTGGAGAGACATATCATTTAAAATTAATAATTGCAGATGTTCAAGATGGAATTTTTGATTCTGCTATTATCTTAAAAGCAGGAAGTCTAAGTTCAAATCTTTCTGTAGGTGTAGAACTTCAAATTGAAGCTACGAATCAAGAAGGAGTTATGAACGAGGAATGCGGGGTGTCTGAACTAATTTTCACTCGTCCCGAGTCCATATCTTCAGACCTTCCTTTCACCGTGAACATAGCCTATTCTGGTTTAGCGGTAAACGGAGTAGATTATTCTGCGCTTCCTGAAGTTATTTTCTTTGATCCAGGAGTAGATGTTATTTCTTTTACTCTAGATGCATTTGAAGATGGAATAACAGAAGGTCTAGAGTCTGTTATATTAGAAATGGAAAGTGTGGCAGTTTGTCAAGGAGAAAGTATTCCGAGTTTATTTGAATTTGCGATAACAGAAAGCACACCACCTCTAATAGAAGGATACGAAGTAGATATATGCGATGGTGCTGAAATAGAAATAGCACCCATAATTACAGGTGGTTCTGGAGGATTTCTCTATGAATGGAATACTGCTGAAACCACGACGTCTATTTTAGTGTCACCATCAACGAGTACTGAATACTCTGTTACGCTCAGTGACACATGCTTAGTGAGTACAGGTGCTACTGATATTAATGTAAATGTTTCACAATTTCCAGAGATAGTCGTAAGTACAACTCCAAACAACGTTGATATAGACTGTAACTGGTTTGGAGAAAACGTTTCTATGACGGCTTCAGGGGGAGATGGTACTTATAATTATGCATGGCTAGATGAAGAGGGGAACAATTTAGGTTTTAGTGATAACACATATATTTTTGATAATAGTATTCAATCCTTAATAGCTCAAGTCACAGATGGATGTGGGACCATAGCTGCGGAAGAAATCACAGTAACAAATGATGTAGAGCCTCTAGTCGTAATTGTTCCAGAGGAAGTGTTTATGTGTCCAGGTGAAGTTTCCATAGAGGCAGTGATAACAGGTGAAGGTCCTTTCTTCATTAATTGGACTGACTTATCTGATTTTAGTACTATAGGAAATGAGGCCATATTAGATATCACTACATCAGATCCACTGACTCTTCAGATTACGGTTTCAGATAATTGTAATGGATTCTTTTTTCAAAATGTAGACGTAATTATCAGTGCACCTGAACCTTTAGAGATTTATGCAGGACCAGATCAGGAAGGAGGTTGCTTAGAAGAATTTTTTTTAACGGGAACAGTCCTGTCAGGGGTAGAGCCATACACATACTCCTGGGTTACTTCGGATAATCAAAATTTCGGGAACAATAGCCTTGCATCTACAGTGCTGGAAGAAACAGAGATTGTTGTTCTTACAGTATCTGATTTCTGTAATCAAGAAACGACAGATTCCGTTAACATAGAATTAGTGATTGAACCGCTCGTGATAGAAATGCCAGTGCTTTTATCCGGAGATTGCTTGAATACTTTTGAAATTGAAGCGACTTCTAATTACCTAGATGATGTCATTTATACTTGGGGAGATAATGATGACTTAATTGAAGTTACTGAACTTAACGCGGCCTATCAATCTACAGAGAGTGCAATAATAGAGCTAAGCGGAGATGCGGGATGCGGAAATACGGTCACAGCTCAAACAGAAATACTTGTAGTCTCTGAACCGATACAGATAACATTGGTAAACGACACTATTATTTGTTTCGAAGGATTTGCTTCACTTGCAGCTTCTTCGACAGGAGGTGCTGGAGATTTAACGTATACATGGTCAGGAAACAATCTAATAGAACAAGGGAATACTATAAACGTTTCCCCTTCGTATTCCAATTTATATGAGCTAGAAGTAACTGATCTTTGTGGAAATTCAGCTCTAAATGAGGTTTATGTAGAAGTTCAACATGTAGAAGCTCTATTTGAGGTCAGTTCACTAGGAGAAGAGACTTATTTCTTCACACCAGATTTAGACGCTCCATGTGCAGATTGTTCTTACCTATGGGAGTTTACAGATGGTTTTGAATCTGATTTAGAGTCCTTGTCCCATACGTTTAATTTGGCAGGTTATATAGGAGCCACACTTACCATAACTTCATCTGCGGGCTGCGAAAGTCTGTATACTGATCTTGTGAATGTCCCAGCAATAGTTTACATACCTAATGCCTTTACTCCAGATAGTGATGGTATAAATGATGTTTGGAGAATAGAGATAATAGGTATAGATGAATATACTCTAAGAGTCTTTAACCGTTGGGGGGATTTAGTGTTTGAAAGTTTTGACCCAGAAGTTCATTGGAAGGGTGAGGATAGCTTTGGTGATTATTATGCGCCCAATGGAGTCTATTCATATATTCTTAAATACAGAAGTTTAGATTCTCAGGCGTTCACTAAAAAGGGAAGCGTTACAATTCTGAGATAGGACCCTTGGATCAAAGAATCATTACCTAGACTAATGCCAACTCCTTATGCACTAGACTTGACTATTACAGAGTTTTGCTTGAGCTTTAATTACAGAATGTACGCAGCTTCTTTACTTTTCATTTTTGCGTTGTCTCATACTGCGCAACAGTCAATACTTGTTGAAACAAACCAGCCATTACATTAACAGATCCAAGGTATTATGGAGAAATAGGTTTTTCTTGCTGGAATCCGAGGTGGTTATTAAAATGAATCCAACCATTCATTAAATACTGGTAATACAAATAATTAAAATTTTATTCCACCAATAGTTATATCATCTATCTGTTCTTCATTTCCTATCCAATCTTTAGTGAATTTAGAGATAACCTTTTTCTGTTGTTCTGAAGATAAATCTTTTACAGAAAAGAGTAATTCATAAAACTTTGTATACTTGAGTTTTTTACCTTTTTTTCCACCGAATTGATCTACCAGCCCATCAGTAAACATAAATACATCTAATGGGCCATTCACAGGTATAGTTGTATTTTTATACGACACTTTATTATTATCCCCCCAATAACCGATTGGATGATGGTCACCATCTATGACAATAGATTGATTATTCTGAATAATTAACGTTTTTGATTTAGCTCCAGCAAAAGTCAATTGGGATTTCTTCTTACTGTAATTTAATATAGAAATATCCATTCCATCTCTTACCAAAAAATCACCTTGATTAAAGCTGTTTTTCAAAAGTACATTAACCTTTTCCAATATTAGCTTAGGGCTTGATAGCTTGAGTGTGTTAATAGCAGTCTCAAGAAAGGTCATGCACAATAGGCTTATCATAGCTCCAGGAACTCCATGACCTGTGCAGTCGGCTACTCCGAAAATTAACTCATCATTCACCTTATAGGTAAAATAAAAATCTCCTCCTACGATGCTTTTGGGCGAGTAAAATATAAAAGAGTCTTTAAAAATATTCCCCGCTAAATTCTGGTGCGCGATAACAGCACTCTGTAGCTGTTTAGCATAAATTATGCTAGAACTTAATCCTTTATTTATTCTAGCGATTTCAATATTTCGTTCCTTGGCATCTTTTTCTAGAATTGAATTAGATAATTTTAATGATCTATTGACATTTAGCAACTCATGTTTTTGTGACTCAATTGTTCTTTTAAAGTCTGTAATATTTGTACCGTAAATATTTATGTAATTATTGGCCAAAATAGGTACAAAACTGATGGCGAAAGTATTGCTTTCAAAAATCACTTCTTTCACAATTATTTTATCTTGACTAAGAGAATCTTTTAAGTAAGGAGAGATTGTTTTGTTAAAGTCTTTAATTTTTTCATCTGAATTATTGAAAAAGGCGGTAGTTTTCTCATTCAAGAATAAAGGTTTTAACTGGAGGTTAAATCTTCCAATGATATTCGGGTTCTCTTTAGGATACTGGGCGAGTTTAATTAATTCCTCATCTTTCTCAACAGACTCTGTAATATCCAACCCAAATCCAATTGCCATTTCAAACTTATCCTGTTTACTAAATACGGGATAAAGCTTTCGCAGCACCGTTAATAATTTGCCGTCTTTGTTTTTAATTGAATCTTGCCATTCAATCGTAGACCCTGATTCTTTTATTATATTGAATTGTTTTCTTCTGTATTCTGCAATTCCTATATCTCTATTAACATATTTACAATAATCAAAATCGTCTTTACCAACTATATAAGCTCTCAAGTCATCATTTTTTATAGCTTGAGGATTAACAAATATATACTTATGATTTTGATCAAATACAGCTATATCTGCTGGAATGCTATTTAGAATATTCTCATAGAAATCTTTTTGAGTACTTACTTGCTCGAATAGAGAATCCCTTTCTTTTTGGGTTTTAATAGTTGAAGTAAGATCTTGCACTTCACCTGAGAAATATGCTTTACCGTTATGATTAAAAGAGCTTAAGATAAGATTCATAGGAAATACCTCTCCATTCTTCTTAAGTCCTTCTAATCGGACTACACCTTTTCCAATGACATTCTTATTTCCTGTTTCATTGTACTTTTTCATGTCTGAATTATGCTGATCTCTCATATTTTCAGGCATTAGTATGATTAGATTTTGAGAAATCAATTCATCTCCTTCGTAACCAAAAAGTAGTTTCGCTGATTTATTTACATATATAATTCTTCCTTTTTCATCTGAAACGAGTATTCCATTAAAACTATTTGTTATTACTTTTTCATTTAATGCTGCTATATATTTGAGTTTGTTCTGTTTTATTTGAAAGTAATAATCCAATACTAGAACAAGAGAAACCATCACGAGAGGAGCGACATCTATAACATATAATAGTGGTGTATCTTTATGCAGACTATAGATGTCAAGCCGAGAAAAATTAAATTCAGCTAAAAAGAGTATTGATAAAATGGGAAAGAATAAACCAAAAATAAATACATATATATATTTGAGATAGAATACATTCATGTAGAACGGAGAATAAAAGTGTCTTTAGCAATATAGAAAATAATTTGGTTTCATTCTGTCTTTTTCTTCTCTAAAATATTTTCTGGTTAGAAAGCTTTAATCTTTTCTAAGTGATTAGGGAATGTAATCACAATAGACCTTCCAATTCTTATATTAAATTTAGGGTCTAATTATTGTACAGTATAAAATGAAACTAATGCAAATAAAAAAAAACATGAATAAAGTAATTTACCTCACCTTTACCATGGTCATCTTTTCGGTATTCTCGTCAATGGCTCAATTTGATAAACTTAAAAAAAATATTGGCAAAAGAATAGAATCAGTATCTGTATCTTCAGCGAACCTTAGTCAGCAGGAAGTAGGTTCAGGATTGAAAGAGGCACTGACAAAAGGAGTAGAAAAAGGAGTAAGTCAACTGTCAAAACCAGATGGCTTTTTTAAAGATCTTTCAATAAAAATTCCTTTACCAGTTGAGGCTAATAAAGTTGAATCTAAATTACGTAGCCTTGGTCAAGGAAGAAAAGTTGATCAGACTATAGAGTCAATTAATAGAGCTGCTGAAGATGCCACCTTGGCTGCTAAGGACATCTTTGTAGAGGCTATCAAAGGAATGAGCATTAATGATGCTACAAACATTCTTAGAGGTGAGGTAAACGCAGCGACAGCTTTTCTTGATAAATCTACGAGGGCTGAGTTAATTAGTGAATTTGAGCCCATAGTGAAAACTTCTTTGGATAAAGTAGGAGCCACTAAAAACTGGAAAACTATTTTCACGAACTACAACAAATTACCGTTTGTACAAAATGTAAATCCTAATTTAGTAAGCTATGCCACTAAGAAGGCTATAGATGGATTGTTTATTCAAATAGCAAAAGAGGAATTAAATATTCGACAAAATCCTTCTGCTCGAGGCACTGCTCTCCTCAAAAAAGTGTTTGGTGAGACATAGTGGAAGATATATAGTGACTAAGAATTTAACGAACAAACCTATAAATCATACAGGGCAATAGAGTCTGATAAAAGTGATATTTTCTATTGAACAATAACGCAAAGAGATTTAAATCTAAAGCTTTCATTAAGCTGCTGAGAGAAGACCCTGGGAGGTAAAAATAGTTTAAGTAGAATTATTCGCGTTTATAGTTGTACTATTGGCATTCACTCAAGTGTTTTATCTTCAATGGGATTTTTATGAAATTACTCACAATTCTAACTTGGCTATCAGGTTTATCTTTTGTTTATTTTGGAATAGGGTGTTTTATTTCCGACTTTATTATGTCGGAATTTAATAGATATGGCCTGGCTAAATTCAGAACTCTCACTGGATTATTGCAATTGCTTGGTGCCGTTGGTGTAATCGTGGGGGTTTACTTCAATCCGAGGCTATTACTATTCGCCTCTTTAGGTTTGGGAGTGTTAATGATCTGCGGCTTTATCGTGAGGATTAAAATTAGTGACAGTTTTATCAAGTGCCTTCCTTCAATTTCCTTCGCAGTTTTAAACCTTTTTATAGCTCTAAAAACCTATCTAATTTATTTTAAAAACTAGAGAGTACTGAGATAAGCGATAACTAGACTTATTACTAAAAATAGAAGAGCAGGAAACGATTTTAATAACTCATCCTTCACTTTGACATGCATCACTATGGACCCTAACAGCAAACCAGCCAGTCCTAAACTTCCGATTAAAGTTAAACTGTCAAGATAAATAGAAGCTAACAAGAGGATGGACAGGCCTACTTTTAAAAAACCGACGAAATAACAAAACGTAGTCGAAAGATTGTATACTCCAAACTCTTTGATAAGCGTTTTAGCATCCCCACCTCTCCATTTAGTAGCTTTTTTAGGTTGTATTAACCAAACATTTAAAATGCTTAAACCAACAATTACTTTAAGTATGATCTCGATGGAGCTCAATAAATCTGACATATTCAATATTTTTTATTTCTGTATTTTAAAACGTCAATTTAGTTATTATTTCAAGCTTTTAACTATTTTTAAAGAAGAATTAACTGTGATAATTTCATCTTAGCTAATGTGAAATTTATTAATCGAGGTATGCCATAGCTCAGCGATGTAACTTTACAATACTCTTCATATGAAAATTGAACTAATCATTTTCATTGCCAAAGACCGATGCTTAAGACAGAATTAGGTGATCGTCTCCATATTTTTCAATTTCGATGATCTCGTTCGGCTTCGCAAACCAAAAGGCATCTCCCACATCGGAAATACTATATTCTACAAGAGGTGTAAGGAGGGTATAACCAGCTAATGATTTATTATTTAAGTATTATGAGTTTAAGGAAATGGACTTTTAAGTATCAAATAAAACAAGTATTCTCCTTATTTTTACGGGTTAAAATCTAAACAAAAACCAAACCATGATTAAGCAATCACTTTCCTGTTTTTTACTATT
>CESU01079967.1_pt1 | contig 25962 bp, 22 predicted proteins | sample 531141 | NCBI WGS metagenome assembly CESU01 (sample SAMEA2621401, study PRJEB7988) | marine metagenome | isolation source: saline water (ENVO:00002010), including
AAGTTGTTCGCAAATACCTACCTTGCCATGCGTGTGTCGTTCTTTAATGAGCTTGATTCCTATGCCCTGGCCCACGACGTAGATGCTGAGAGTATTATCAATGGTGTGTGTTTAGATGAGCGAATAGGCGAGGGATACAACAATCCATCATTTGGTTATGGTGGCTATTGCCTTCCTAAAGATACCAAGCAATTACTGGCCAATTATAATCAGGTGCCGCAAAAACTAATACAGGCGATCGTGTCATCAAATGCTACACGCAAGGATTTTATTGCAGACTCAATTATAAGTCTGAATCCTAAGGTTGTTGGGGCCTACAGGCTTGCAATGAAACAGGGGGCGGATAATTTCCGGGCTAGTGCCATCCAAGGGATTATGAAAAGAATAAAGGCTAAGGGTATAGAAGTTGTTATCTATGACCCAAGTTATCAGGAAAAAGAATTTTATAACTCCAAGGTCATAGAATCATTGGAGAGCTTTAAAGACATTTCAGACCTTATTATTTCTAATCGTCTTAATGTAGAACTAGATGATGTTGCTAACAAGGTTTTTACAAGGGACTTATTCGGAGTTGATTAAATGAAAGTATTAGTAACGGGAGCCGCAGGATTTATTGGCAGTCATCTAGTTCATCACCTTGTCGCGAGAGGTGATGAGGTTTTGGGCTTAGACTGTATCAATGATTATTATGATGTACGAGTAAAGTATGGGCGCTTGAGTAGAGCTGGCATTGATACCTTGTCAATTGATTATGGGAAAGTTTTACTCTCTAATTCTCATACAAACTTAGGATTCATAAAGTTAAACTTAGAAGATAAAGAGGGATTAAATCGACTATTTGAAGAGCAAAGCTTTGATGCTGTTTGCAATCTCGCGGCTCAAGCAGGTGTCCGATATTCTCTGACAAATCCGGAGGCTTATATTAGCTCAAATATAATAGGGTTCATTAATATTTTAGAAGCGTGTAGGCATAATGATGTAAAAAACTTGAGTTATGCATCTTCATCTTCAGTTTATGGCCTTAACACAGATTTACCATTCAGTACTGACCATAACGTAGACCATCCTATTTCACTCTATGCGGCTTCTAAAAAGTCGAATGAGTTAATGGCCCATACTTACTCACATTTGTATGGTATTAGGACAACGGGATTAAGGTTCTTCACTGTTTATGGTCCATGGGGTCGCCCAGACATGGCGCTGTTTAAATTTGTTAAAGCCGCTGTCGAGGGGGAGACTATTGATGTTTTTAATAAGGGTGATATGGTCCGAGACTTCACTTATATTGACGATATTATTACCGGGATTATCAGGGTTATCGATAAACCAGCTACTAGCGACAAACTATGGGCGGGAGGTGCCTCCAGTTCTTCGGCACCTTACAAGGTTTATAATATTGGCAATAATAATCCAGTCAAATTAATGGACTTTATAGAAGCAATTGAGCAAAAGGTAGGTACTAAAATTAAAAAAAATATGATGGAAATGCAGCCCGGTGATGTTCCCCAGACTTACGCCTGTGTGGAAGATCTTGTTCGTGACATGGATTACAAACCTTCGACCTCTATCAGTTACGGCATAAGCAAATTTGTTGATTGGTACTTAGATTTCTATGATGAGCAACAACAGTAATGTATAAAATTGGTATTATCGGCCTCGGTTATGTGGGTCTCCCATTGGCTCATGCTTTTTCCGAGAAATTTAAGGTGGTAGGTTTCGATATAAACGATAGTCGTATCGCAGAGTTACAATCTAACCAAGACAGGACTGGAGAACTAAGTGAAATACAGCTGCAAGAGTATTTTGATAATGGAGGAAAAGTATCTTCTGATGTGCCTTTTTTGGCCGAGTGCAATGTCTACATTGTTACAGTTCCTACCCCCGTTGATAGTAGCAAGCGACCAGATTTAAGTGCCCTACTAGGGGCAAGCAGTACCATTGGGGCTGTGCTTTCAGTAGGTGATATTGTCATATATGAGTCTACAGTTTATCCCGGTGCGACTGAAGAGGAATGTGTTCCAATTCTTGAAAAGACATCTGGGCTAACATTCAATCAAGATTTCTTTTGCGGGTATTCACCTGAACGAATCAACCCAGGCGATAAAGTACATACAGTTAAAAAAATAAAAAAGATTACATCCGGCTCAACAGTTGAGATAGGCAAAATAGTAGATAGCTTATATGCTCAAGTCATAGATGCTGGTACCTATTTGGCCTCTTCAATTAAGGTCGCCGAAGCTGCAAAGGTTATAGAGAATTCTCAACGTGATATAAATATAGCTTTCATTAACGAGCTTGCCATGATGTTTGAAAAAATGGATATCAGTACCAAGGATGTTTTAGCTGCGGCAGAAACAAAGTGGAATTTTTTATCATTTAAGCCGGGGCTTGTTGGAGGTCATTGTATTGGAGTTGACCCGCACTATCTCGCTCATAAAGCTCAACAGTTGGGTTATTACCCGCAAATGATTCTCTCAGGCAGGCGAATAAACGACGGGATGGGCTCCTATATTGCAACACAATTGATAAAGTTAATGACCCTAAAGTCACTCACGATTTTAGATAGCAAAATACTTGTTCTAGGTATCACCTTTAAGGAAAATTGCTCAGATATACGAAATTCAAAGGTGATTGATGTTATTGAAGAACTTAAAACATATGGTGCAAATATTTCTGTATGCGACCCATATGCTCATCAAGACGAGGTAAAGGCTCATTTGGATCTGAATCTTCTCCCAATTAATAAGATTGATACTTCAGAGTATTCCGGAATTCTATTGGCCGTTGCGCATACCCAGTTTTTAGACTTAGATCTTCAGCTAGCGAATGATCGAGTACTTTATGATGTTAAGTCTCAGTTGAAAATATCTGATAAGGCTCTTTAAGGATAGCTCGAAATGAAATATTTTGAGTAGGCGAGGAAGTAAAGTATATCTATTTTAAGAGTTCAAAAGTGTATTAAAAAATCTCAGGAATCCTTCATCCCAAATATTAAGTTACGAAGAGCTTCTTAAGTTGAATATAAATAACGAGGTTAAAAATACTATATAATTCTTAGATATTATCTAGTATTATGGTTTTTTCGAGCAGTAGAGTTAATGTTAGTCAGGGTAAGCTTTACCGGCCAAATTAAGATGTTAATTTAGAAAAGGGTAAATAAAATGGATTATCGTAAAGAAATTGAAGAAAAAGGCTATGTGGTGTTACCTAATCTGATAGCAGAGAAAGCCTGTAATCATTATAAGGCTTTGCTAGAGGATAAACATGAAATCTATGCACCAAAGTACGCTGGAAATACTGGAGCTGCTGGACATGGATTGGATAATAAATCATTAGAAAAGACCGTCTACAATCTTCACAACAAAGATTTGTCTTTTTTTGAGCTCTTTGAGCATCAAGAAGTATTGAAAGTTTTGGACTTTATGTTGCTAGAGGGCTCCTATAAAGATGCTGAGCCTTACTACCTCTACAACAATATGGCTAGGTGCCCGCTTTTAGGGAGCCCAGGACAGCAACTTCATTCAGATAGTCGGCTTCCCGGGATTAACTATTGTATTGTCGCTAATGTTCTATGGGCGTTAGACGATTTTACATTTGATAATGGCTCAACGCGGATTGTCCCTGGATCTCATAAAATTAAAGAGTTCGCTGAAGATGGTAAGATTTATGACGAGGAAATAAGAGTAAATATTAAAAAAGGAAGCGCAATAATTTTTGATGCAAACCTTTGGCATGGAGGAGGGGCGAATACAGATGGAGCAAGCAGATGGGCTTTAACTTTGGGATATGCAAGGTGGTTCATAAAGCCTTCTTTTGACTACATGCAGAACACGCCTATTGAAATTTATAATCAACTATCTCCAGAAAGGAAGAAGCTTATGGGCTTCGACTTAGCTGCACCAAAAGATGAATTCACGAGAGTGAGGAGTCGTGCTCCTTCTCCAGAAGCCCCACAAGATTATTTGTTACCCAATTAAAATATAATAAGAAAAAAAATATGAAAGCAAAAATTGTAGAAGATAGTAAGTTTGGATTTAAAAGAGTTGAACCCATACCTTCGCAGGAAGAAGTGGAAAAGTTTTATGCTCAAGAATTTTATGATGCAAACGCTCAGTACTTTAATAATTCAGCCTTACTGCTCCAACAAGAGCAGTCGGATTTTTTTAATTCAAGATGGAAAGCAATTCATGAAGAACTCCAGTCTTTTTTTGGGGATGAAATCCTGGATAAATCTGTTTTTGATATTGGCTTTGGCTTTGCGCAAGCACTTAAGTATTTGAAAAACAAAGGGCTTACAGTTTCAGGTCTAGAGCCTTCCAAAGAAGGTGTCGACTATGCAAGAGAAAATGGCATTGAGGCAATTCACGGTGGAATAGAGCGTTTTGATCTTGTTAAGGACAAGTCTGAGGTTGTGCTGTTGATAAACGTGCTGGAACACCTTCGGGAGCCGGAGCAAACGCTGCTTAATATTAAAGATAAGGTCTTGACTTCTGATGGAATGCTTGTCATCGATGTCCCGAATGATTTCAATGATTTCCAAATAGTAGCAGATGCAGAATACGATCTTAATGAGTGGTGGGTCCATCCCCCAAATCACATTAATTACTTTTCACATGACTCACTCCAAAAATTATTGAAGGGCTGTGGTTTCAAGATTATTCATTGCACGTCTTCATTTCCGCTCGATATGTTTTTGTTGTTCGGAGATCAATATATTGGTAATCCGAAGTTAGGCAGGGAGTGTCACAATAAGCGTGTCATGTTCGAACAACTCATGGAAAAACATGGAAAAGCGGAAAAACTGAAAAAGTTTTACGACGCTTTGTCAGAGTTGAACTTAGGTCGTTCAATTTCTGTTTATGCAACTCCAATTTAATATTCTAAGTAATAGTGAATGTTAGTTAGTAGCAGATATTTGTCGTCGAATATGAGAGTTATGTTTGCGCCTAAATAATCGCTTCTCAAGCTTTCATCAAGACAATACCTCAAGTGTTATAAAAATCTCTAATCATGTATAAGGTACTATAAAAATGTTTGATAATAAAACAATTCTAATCACCGGCGGAACGGGCTCTTTTGGGCATGCTTTTGTTTCTATGACTTTAAAAAAGTGTAATCCTAAAAAACTTATTATTCTTTCCAGAGATGAAATGAAGCAATGGGATATGGCTAAGTTGTATGCTGATGACCCCAGAGTCCGCTTCTTCATTGGAGATGTCAAAGATCGAGATCGTATGTATCGCGCTCTAGACGGCGTCGATTATGTTGTCCATGCAGCAGCAACAAAGATTGTGCCGACTGCTGAATATAACCCTTTTGAATGCATTAAAACCAATATTAATGGTGCAATGAACCTGATTGACGCTTGTATAGACAAGGGGGTCAAGGGGGTGGTGGCGCTGTCCACAGATAAGGCTAGTAGCCCTGTTAATCTTTATGGAGCAACTAAGCTTGCTTCAGATAAACTGTTTGTTGCTGGAAATCACTATGCTGGAGGAAAAGATACACGTTTTTCGGTAGTTCGCTATGGCAATGTTATGGGCTCTAGAGGTTCGGTTATTCCATTTTTTATGTCTATCAAAGATCAAGGGGAAATGCCAATCACTGACAGTCGCATGACTAGGTTTATGATTTCTCTCGAGCAAGCGGTCGAGTTGGTGTGGCATGCCTTTGAAGATATGGTTGGAGGAGAAATTTATGTTAAAAAAATTCCATCGATGAAAGTGACAGATCTTGCTAGAGTTATAGCCCCGACTAATACGCAAAAGATTATCGGTATCCGTCCCGGAGAAAAGCTTCACGAACAAATGATTAGTTCTGAGGATGCATGGAGCACCTATGAATATTTAGAACACTTTAAAATTCTTCCTCAGATTCATGACTGGCATTTAGATTCAGAGCGAATTAAGGATGGTACAAAGGTTCCAGACGAATTTGTTTATGACAGTAATACAAATCCTCATTGGATGAGTGATGAGGCCCTCCTCATTTGGATAGAAGAGAATCGAAAAAAAATTGGAAAAATGTAAATGATTCCATATGGAAAGCAAGATATAAACCATGAGGATATTGAAGCTGTAATCAATGTGCTTCAATCGGATTTCCTAACTCAGGGTCCAAAAGTTCCAGCCTTTGAACAATGTGTGGCTGATTTTGTCGGGAGTAAATATGCTTGTGCAGTTAATAGTGCTACTTCTGCACTCCATATCGCTTGTCTTGCACTGGGTTTAGGTAAAGATGACGAGCTGTGGACTAGCCCAAATACATTTGTGGCATCAGCGAATTGTGGGTTGTATTGTGGCGCGCGAGTAGATTTTGTTGATATCGATCCTCAGACTTATAACCTGTGCCCAGATAAATTGGAACAGCGCTTAATTTTAGCAAAACGAATTGGCAAATTACCAAAAATTTTAGTTGCTGTGCATCTATGTGGCCAATCCTGTGACATGGAAAGAATTTTTAGGTTGTCAAAAACTTATGGGTTTAAAATTATAGAGGATGCATCACACGCTATTGGAGGGAGATATGCTGGATCTGCAATAGGCTCTTGTAAATATTCTGATATTACAGTTTTTAGTTTTCATCCAGTTAAAATCGTGACGACCGCCGAAGGTGGGATTGCGCTTACAAATGATAAGCATTTGTGCGAAAGAATGATGTTATTTCGCACTCATGGCATTACTCGTGATGAACAGGCAATGCAAGGAATTCCTGATGGCCCTTGGTACTATGAGCAAGTTGAACTGGGTTATAATTATCGAATGACTGAGTTGCAGGCAGCTTTAGGTTTGTCTCAGATGACTAGATTAGAAGAATTTGTGACGACCCGCAATAGGCTCGCAACAAGATATGATGATAAGTTAAAGGAGCTTCCTATAATACTTCCCTTCCAATCTGAAAATACTTATTCGAGTTTTCATCTGTATGTGATTAGACTAAATTTGGATATTATTGAAAAGTCTCACAAACAAGTCTTCCAAGAATTGCGTGATAAAGGTATCGGAGTTAACCTACATTATATCCCAGTCCATATTCACCCTTATTATCAGGCAATGGGTTTCAAGATTGGAGACTTTCCTGAAGCTGAAAAGTATTATAGGGAGGCTATTTCTATACCTATTTTTCATGGTCTCAAGAACGATCAACAGGACTTAGTAATACAAGCAATTACTGAGGTACTTGCTTGAATATTTGTATTATTCCCGCTCGCGGAGGTAGTAAAAGAATACCTCGCAAAAATATTAAACAATTCGCAGGTAAACCAATGATTGAATGGTCTATCTCTGCTGCGATTAAAGCTAATTGCTTTGATCGCATTATTGTGTCTACTGATGACACGGAAATTTCAAATTTTGCTGAGTCGATTGGTGCAGAGGTACCATTTATACGCCCACCGTCGTTATCAGAGGACTATACTCCTACTGGAGCTGTCGTAAAGCATGCTCTTGAATGGCTTAAGTTACCAGAAATCTCGAAGACAAATGCTTGTTGCCTTTATGCTACAGCTCCATTCGTCACTTCTAGTGATATCTGTCAAAGCCTATCCATTCTAAACCCTCTGGCTTGCGATTTTGTATTACCCATTACAAGCTATGCCTTTCCTGTTCAGCGTGCTTTGGTTATTAATGAGAAAACGACGTTTTTAGAAATGAGAGAGCCGGTTGAATTTTCTAGTAGGTCTCAAGATCTTGAAGAGTCATTTCATGATGCTGGACAATTTTGCTGGGGATTGGCTGAAGCTTGGATCTCAGGAGATAGTCCATTTCAAAGAAAAACTCTCCCCTATAATCTGCCGAGATTTAGGGTTCAAGATATTGATACCAATGAAGACTGGGATAGAGCAGAATTGCTTCATAAAGCTTTGTATGAATGAGCATACTTTCGTTATAAGAGTTGATTCGTCATCAGAAATAGGAATAGGGCACCTTGCAAGATGTTTAGCATTAGCAAATTATTTAGCAAAGCTTAAAGCTAAGGTAATCTTTATATGTCGAGATCACTATGGAAGTGCTCATGAATTAATTCCAAAGCATAAATTTAGGCTACACCTATTGAGCGGTAAAGAAAAACAAGTAAAAAGCTCAAAGCCCAGTGATTGGTTGGGATACAGTCAGCTACAGGATGCATCAGAGAGTTCTGCTTTTATAGCTAAGTACCCAGGCGCTCATGTTATTGTTGATCACTATAGTTTGGATTATCTTTGGGAAAGCAATATTAAGTGTGAATCTATGACTGTGATTGATGATTTGGCAGACCGTAGTCATCAATGCTCATTGTTGATAGATCAAAGCTTACAAAATACCAAATTGGACTACAAGAAGCTAATAGATGGCAACTTTGATTTCATTGGAGGTAATATAGTTATCTTGCGAGATGAGTTCAGCTCAGGGCAAACATGGAAAGCGTCCGGAAGTCAAAAGGTTCTTATTTGTATGGGCGGGGCTGACCCCCAAAGTTATACTAAAAGGATTTTAGAGCAGATTGTTTTCAGTCATAAGAAGTATCCCGGATACCAGGCTATAAGTGAGATTAACGTTGTCGTTGGAGCCGGCGTTACTGATTACGAGGAGCTCATGATGCTTTCTGACTCAACGAAGCTTAAAATTTCGATATTGTCGACCCCAGATAGTATTTCACAACTTATGCTTATGTCTGACCTTTGCATCCTTTCCTGTGGCACCATGATTCTAGAAGCATGCGCTCTCGGCGTACCTTCGATTGGCGTAGCTGTTGCAGATAACCAGCAAAGTACTGCTAGATTTCTTGCCAAAGCTGGCGCCATCAAATTATACGATTTCAAAAATGAGAAGGGTCCAGACATCTATACAGAAATCTCTAGTTTGATTAATGATCCTAAAGGACTTTCCGTTTACTCAACAAAATTAAAAACTATGGTGTCTTCAACGTCAAACGAAACAATAGCAAGGAGATTATGTGGATTCTAAAGAAATATATATTCGCCCATTTAAAGATTGTGACTTATTAGGGCTCACTGAATTACTAAATGACTTAGAAAATCAGCAGCTGGTTGGAGGATCTCTAAAGCCAATGAGTGAAGCTGAAGTTTTAAATTGGCTTAATTTTAAAAGATCAGATAAGGGGACGCATATTTTTGCAATAATCTGCCAAGATGAGTTTGCGGGATACTTGCTGATAACATCAATAGATAGAATTAATGGGCATGCAGTTTTTGGCATCAATATATCTAGATCATCGCAAGGAAAAGGCGTTGGAGCGATTGCCATGGATCATATGCATATTTTTTGTAAGGATAAATTATCTTTAAGAAAGCTTGTACTTTATGTCAGAGCAGATAACCAGCGTGCTATTTCCTTGTATAAAAGACTTGGGTATAAGTCCGCAGGAAAACTTCTAAATCATATAAAAGTTAACGGGTCGTATGTTGCCAATAATGTTATGGAGGTGTTCCTTTGAATGTAGATTCATTTCTCGAAATTAGGAGTTCGAATACTTATAAGGAGCTATGTTTATGATATCAGAACGCATTGGTACCTGCGCTATTATGCAACCAAGTTTTCTGCCTTGGGTGGGATATTTTAATCTTATTGCACATTCTGAACATTTTATTTTCTTCACGGATGCTGAGTTTTCAAAAGGGAGTTGGCACAACAGGAATCAAGTTCTGGTTGAAGGAAAAAAAGCCTGGATTACTTGTCCAATTGAGAAAGCTGGCCTGCATTCCGCATTAGACAGCATTCAGCTTAAACCTGGGAATCAGTGGAGAGAAAAAATGACAAGAACTTTGATACATAGTTATGCAAAGGCACCTTTTTTAAACGAATTGACATTCATTTTGGATATCATCAATGACTCAGCTGACTTAAGCCTTGTAGAGTTAAACATTCATTTGATCAAACAGATTAGTAAAGAATTATCTCTTGATGCCAAGTTCTCCGAATCTAGACAACTTAACATAAACCTAGATAGATCAAAGAAGTTAGAAGCGTTAATTTTAAATAAAAATTGCTCAAGATATCTTAGTCCAGTTGGAGCAAAAGAATATCTACTTGAAGATGGTGTGCTTCCAAGTTCAACTATAGAGTTAGCTTTTCAAGAATACACTCCTAAAAATTATATACAATTTAAATCACACGATTTTGTGAGTCATCTTTCTATTTTTGATGTCATTGCTAATTTAGGTATGCATGAAACTGGTCGCTATGTCCTAAAGGGAGCAGAGATGGACGCTGAATATCACGAGATAGCAAAAAATGTTAATAGTTAGGCAAGTTTTTTTGGTTTATTTTATCTATTCATGCAGTATTATGGTTTGGGTTAGACAAACATTAAGATATAAATATATAAGTTTACGGGGATATTCAATATGAGTAATAGCTTAAATATAAAAATTGCAGGTCGATCAATAGGTTCAAATCATAAACCCTATGTGATAGCCGAGATGTCAGCTAATCATAATGGCAATATCGATAGAGCGTTTAAAATAATCGACGAAGCAAAGAAAGCCGGCGCAGATGCAGTAAAGTTACAAACATATACTCCTGATACTATCACCCTTAATTGTGATAAAGAGGACTTTCAGATTAGAGATGGCTTGTGGAAGGGGCAAACTTTATATGAATTATATAAAGATGCATATATGCCATGGGATTGGCATAAGCCGCTATTTGAACATGCCCGTAAGGTTGATATCACTATCTTTAGTTCGCCATTTGATGAAAGTGCGGTTGACCTTTTGGAAGACCTTAATACTCCAGCTTATAAAATTGCCTCTTTCGAAACTGTTGATTTGAGATTAATAGACTATGTCGCTCGCACTGGGAAACCAATGATTATCTCAACAGGTATGGCTAGTGAAGATGAGATCAGAGAGGCAGTAGATACAGCAAGAGCTGGGGGTTGCTTAGAGCTTGCTTTGCTTACATGTGTGAGTAGCTATCCAGCATTGGCTTCAGATTATAACTTGTCTCGTATTGCTGATATGAGAGAACGTTTTCAGACCGTTGTAGGTCTTTCTGATCACACTATCAACAATACCTGTGCCATAGGAAGCATCATGCTAGGTGGATGTATTATAGAGAAACATTTCACACTGGACCGAAACGGTGGTGGTGCGGATGATAGTTTCTCTCTTGAACCCAATGATATGAGCGATTTGTGCATATCTTCACTAGCGGCATGGCAATCAATTGGTAAGCCAGATTATGGCTTGAAGTCTAGTGAAACAAATAATGCTCAGTATCGTCGGTCGCTGTATTTCGTAAAATCTCTAAAACAAGGGGATATAATCGAAATCGATGATATACGAAGTGTTCGTCCAGGCTTTGGACTTCCAACCAAAATGTTCGATTCTGTATTAGGAAGGCAAGTAACTTGCAATGTGAGTTATGGAGATCCTGTTCGGTTGGCTGATATCAGCATGAAATTAGATGTAAGCGAAGTTAATCCTAACAAGGATTATTAGTAAAGCTTAATTATTTTAATATTAATTTATGGAATGTTGAACAGGTTCCCTTTTTCGTTTAATAATCATAAAATCGTCGACGTGACAAATTGATAAGGTCTAAATATGTTAAAAAAGAGTGAGGTAATGACCTTAATCCAAGAAGCTGGACTTGATGCGCAATTTAGAGAAAATTGCGGAAGCCAATGGAGTGATGGAGTTAACCAAATATCAGAAGTTCCATATTGCTATCTTGATCATTTAATAAGTTATCAATCAATCATTTTTAAATCTGTATCAGAAAATTTAATTGATATTTCTCTGGTTCTATATAATGACAAAAGAATCTGTGGGGTTTGGCCTCTATTTTTAGATCTTGGTAAAAAAGAGCCAATCAAGTCAGTCCATGATCAGTATGGAGGGATTGTGGTTCCTCCATTATTTATTGAAAATTTACCTAAAAAGTCAGAAAGAAAGATTATTAAGTCGTGTATAAGATTTTTAAATAGTCTTTTAATTCAATCTCGGGGAGAGGCCTGGCGCGCTTCAGAGTTTTCAGCAAAAGTTGCTGTAAGTCAATGGTCTCAATTGTGCCTAGAAAATAGCGCAGTCCTAGATAAGGTATCTTACGAACTTTATGTGGATTTATCATTATCAATAGATAAAATAAGATCATTTATCAGGAAGAGCTACAGACCATTGGTTAGCTCAGGATTAAAGAAATGGACTGTTTCTGTAATGGATCAACATTGCGAAATTACTTGGAATAATTTTAGGAGTTTGCACGGGCGTGTTTCAGGTCGTGTTACTCGCCCTATAGAGTCTTGGGACATACAGCATAATGCTATTAAAGCTGGAGATGCATTTTTAGTTTATGTGTCAGACCCTGAAGGAAAGATGGTTGGGGGTGGCTACTTTGATATGAGTGGCAATGAGGGACATTATAGTGTGGCCACTTATGATAAGAATTTAACGGATCAACCGCTGGGGCATATGGTTCAATATCAAGCGATACTTACACTTAAAGAGAAGGGTAGATCTCTTTATTACATAGGATCTCGTTTCTACCATGAAGATCTTCCTGGTGTTTCGAAAAAGCAGGTTGACATATCAAGTTTTAAAGCTGGATTCTCTACTTTTATGGTACCAAGAGTTGTTCTCTTGCTTCCTTCCCTCGATGAAAATAAGTAATACAAACAATGAAAAAGAATATTATTTTTGATTTAAAATATCTTTTCCTATAAAAATGAAGTTGATTTGAAATTATGAAATTTAAAAAAAGATTACATCAAATAAGCCGTTTGCTTACAAAAGAAGAAAAAATAGCAGGTTTTAAATTACTTCTTGGAATAATGGTAATGGGAATCTTTGATGTTATCGGCGTCGCATCTGTATTGCCGTTTATGTCAATTGCATCTGACCCTAGCTTCATTCAATCAAATGAAGTGTTGCTGAAAATATACAATTTTTTAGAATTTGATGATCAAGGGTTTATAATGTTCGCTGGTCTTTGTGTAATAGCACTTATCGCTATCTCTACATTTGTTAAGCTAATTACAACATACGCACTGTATAAATTTACTTTTGAACGTGAGCATAGCATTAGTCTTCGGTTAATGACTGGATATCTGAACCAACCCTACAGTTGGTTTTTAAATCAACACAGCTCTGATTTATCTAAATCAGTGTTAGCTGATGTTCGAGAGGTAGTCGCACGCACTATTTTGACTATTATTACGATTTGCTCGAATTCATTTCTAGTTATTTTATTAGTTAGTCTTTTAATTCTAGTAGATCCTATAACTGCTGTATCAGCATTTTTGTTTTTTAGTATTATTTACACCATCTTATATTTTACTGTGAAAGGCATTCTAGATAATATCGGAACTGATAGATTAACGGCAAATACTACTCGATTTAAAACTGCAACTGAAATTTTTGCTCTGATAAAAGAAATGAAAATCTCAGGTAAAGAAAGTTTTTATCTATCTGTGTTTGGAAAAGCAACGAAGAAATTTGTTGATAAAGAGGTTGTGATGATGGCGATTAGTGCAGTGCCTAAATTCTTTATTGAGATGGTGATTTTTACTGCATTGATTTCGGTTGTATTGATAAATCTTGCAGATGATGTGGCACTAAATTCAGTCCTCCCCGTTTTAGCCTTATATGCTTTTGCAGTTTATCGTCTGGTACCTGCTTTGCAGAGTGTTTTTGCAAGCATATCTATTTTTAGAGCTTCAGCTCCTGTTTTAGGTTTTATTAGCGACAAGTATGATGATCTTAACGTTTCGGTAACTTTTGATAACAGCACAAATCGTCTGAATTTCCATAATGAAATAACATTTAGAGAAATAAGTTTTCGATATCCAGAGGCTAAAAAAGAAGCTTTGGCAAAAATTTCCTTGCAAATACCGGTCAATAATATTGTAGGGATTATAGGATCAACTGGAAGCGGTAAAACCACTTTGGTTGACGTCTTGTTGGGACTTTTGACTCCAGATCAAGGGATTTTACATGTTGATGGAGTCAAGATTTGTGAAGCCAATGTTCGAGAGTGGCAGAGATGTATTGGTTACGTTCCCCAACATATTTCTTTAGTAGATGAATCCGTCTCAGCTAACATAGCTTTAGGGGAGGACCCTAAGGATATAAATATGGATGCCGTTGTGTCTGCAGCAAAGATTGCAAATATTCATGATTTCATACTTTCGGAATTAGAGAACGGGTATGACACTAAGGTTGGCGATAAAGGTGTTCGTCTCTCGGGAGGACAACGGCAGCGGCTAGGTATTGCAAGAGCACTTTATAATAAACCCGATATTCTGATTCTGGACGAAGCGACGAGCGCTTTAGATGGTGAGACAGAAAAGGTAGTCATGGAAGCGGTCAATAATTTAGGGCGTCAGATGACATTAATCATTATTGCTCACAGATTAAGTACTTTAGCCAAAGCTGATATCGTGTATAAATTAGAAAAAGGACGCCTGTGTTCTCAGGGTACATATGAAGTTATGTGCAAAATAACAAATAGTTAATAGCTATTTTTTTTTACCGATTACAATTAATTAGGAGTATATGAAAAAGACGATAGACAAGACTATCAAAGGGCGCACAGCAATTATGTTTATGTCCGGATCGGCTGGAGAGCTAGATTGGGTTTTACCGATTTTAGCTTTCCTTTTAAAGAAAGGTTTCAATATCAAGATTATTTTTTTGACGAATCATGCTCGCAAAAGCGTAGAAAGAAATCAAATGCTCAATGATTTTATTTGTCAAGAAAACAGACCAGTTGAGATAGTCCTTTTGGGTGGTTATTTATTTGAGAAAGCTGAACGTCTTGGCTACCTCTCATATAGAATTTTTTTAAAACTAAAGCTTGGTAACATCTCAATTATAAATAAAATATATAGCTTGTATGACAGGTTACTTGAATATTCATTTATGCGCCATTTGCCCTCAGATATTGTAGATTTTAAAGAAGAGAAATATCTGTTTATATCTGAATTTCCAAGTCTGAGAAGACCAAGAAATAATTGGATAAGAAAAAATTTTAGTAGCTCTATTTTCTTTTATTGTCCCCACTCTCCTCACATCTACGCAGAAGATTTAGATCTGAAATATCAGGAGGCTGATAATATTGATTTTGATAAAGAGGCTTTTCTTCTATTAGGTCATCCAGGAGATTTTACTAAAGTTTACGATGGTGGTAGAGAGTTGGTTGCACCTGATCTGCAAAAGGTATTTATAGGTCATCCAAAATACTCGGCGAGTTGGCTTCAAAACTTTAGAGAAGCCGCAAAGGTTTTTCGTTCGAACGCAGAAGCTAGAAATAAAATCAACATTCTAGTTGTAAGTAGGGGCTTTGGTAGCTACTTAGATGAGGATTCCTACAAGCAGTTAGTAGATTCAACAATAAAAGTTATCCATAATAGAATACCTAATTACCGTTTATTGGTTAAAAAACATCCGCGAGAATTATCATCGTATTGGGATAAAGTAATACACGACTATCCTTCAGTTGAAATTGTCAATGATCATATTTTGCAACTTGCATCGAAAGTTGATTTTGTTATTACATTTTGGGGCTCTGGAGCTATGGACTGTTTTTCTCTTGGAGTTCCGGTAATAGAGTATTGGGATCCAAATAAGCATTCCAAGGATCAGTTTCCAGAAGAAAATTCTTACACTACAATATATCGAAAGCTAGGCGTAGTTCTTCCTGCGAATAATGAGGAAGAATTAGGAGGAGCTATTTCTGAGTTATTAGCTAAAAATTGTAGAATGCCCTTGGATGGTTTACACCCCTTTCTCATTGATTTGATGAATCGGTCCAATCAATGGGATAAAGTAATAAAGAAAATCCTGTTATCAGGAAATCTAATGGATCACTAATAATTAGTGATGTATAAAAGACTTGATTGTATTATTAAATTTTAACTTTTTAAGGTAACTAATAAATGAAGAATTTCGATATAGTGGTTATTGGTGCTGGTTTGTATGTATGTGGTAAAGGCACATCAGGATTTGGAACTATCCTACCAGCCATATTTGAGTGGAAAAGACAAAGCCAAAATACTGGGGATGTGCATTGCGTGGCAACATCAGTTCAGTCAGCTCAAGAATTATCAAAAAAGGTAGGCGATCTCACTACGAAAACTGGCGTTAACGTAACAGTTAAATCGTATCCGCAGTCCGGAGCACGTGACCCTCTTTGTTATCGTGAGGTATTAAGTAATGTTGATAAACCAAGTTGTGCGATTATTGCAGTTCCAGATCATCTACATCACCAGATAGCTAAAGATTGCCTTGAGGCAGGGTTACATGTTCTGTTAGTCAAACCCCTCACTCCAACTTTTGCTGAAGGTAACGATCTTGTAAATACGGCACGAAAATTTAATCTCTATGGTGCTGTTGAATTTCACAAGCGATGGGATAAGTCTAACTTAATTTTGCGTGATAAAGTGCAATCTGGGGAGCTCGGTGTACCCTTAAATTGCTGGGTTGAGTACAGTCAGCGAAAGTCTATACCACTCTCCAGTTTTAAAGAGTGGGCTTCTCAAACAAGTATTTTGCAATATCTGGGTGTTCACTATATTGATTTAATTCTATTCGTTACTTCTGCAAAGCCTAAAAGAGTTATGGCAATTGGTCAAAAAACTGAAATCGTCAAGTATGATATCGACACTTATGATTCAATCCAATGCGTTATAGAATGGGAGCTTCCAAATGGACAGCTTTTTACCGAAACTATCCTGTGTAGTTGGGTTGATCCAGAGAGCAGCACTTCTGTTTCTGACCAAAAAATAAAATTTGTCGGTTCAAAAGGCCGTTATGAGGCTGATCAAAAGGAGCGAGGAATTAGAATGAATACAGATGAAGCTGGAGTTCAGCATATTAATCCAGACTTTTGTATGGCCTATGGGATACAAGACGGTAATGTGCATTGGCATGGCTATGGTATTGAGAGTATTACCACTTTTCTTACTGACGTTGTAGCTCTTGAGGCTGATAAAAAATCACTTTCAGAGTTACAATTTGAAAGACCAAGCTTTGAGCAGTCTCTAGTTAGCACCATGGTCGTTGAGGCTGCTCATCATAGCCTTCAAAATGGGTCGCAGTGGGAACTAGTTGAGGTGCATAAATGAGCCGACTATACTCAGAAGCAAATTACGACCATGATTTATTATTTACTAAAAAACTAGGCTACTTTAGATGAATATCTGCATGGTGCCAGTCAGAAAAGGTTCAGAAAGACTTGCAAAGAAAAATTATTTAAAAATTGGACGCTCTACTATTTTAGAGATTGCGCTCGCTAAAGCCATTCATAGCAAAGCTTTCGATCGCGTTGTAATTAACTCAGATGATCCAAATTTAGAAGAGCTTGCATTACGATTAGGTGTTGACTTCTACCTGAGAGACGAAAAATTAGCGTCGTCTCAAGCAACAAGCGATCAAGTGGTTCTAGATTTCTTTAATAACACAGAGGGTGAACGCCTTTTTTGGGTAAACACGGTTAGCCCTCTCCAAACAATTAATGACATAAAAAACTTTGTTAATCTATCTCAAGGGAGCAGTTGGAAATCGGGTGTATCAGTCAATACTGCTTCAGTGCATGCAATGTTTGATAATGGTCCATTGAATTTTGAATGGACTCGGGGCTTTGCTAGAACACAAGACCTTAGACCTTTCAAAACTTTCAATTATGCTATGATGGGGTGGAGTAGAAGTATGATTAATATCCTTGAAAAAGGTCAATTATTTGATGAAGATACACAGCTTGTTGAATCATCTAAATGGAGTAGTTTTTTATTGAAAAATAATGATGATATGGATTTTATTAAAACACTTATGGATATGGCTCCAGATCAGTGCAAATAAGTGAGCTCTTATATGAATGATTCAAAAAATGCGATTGGGGTCGAAAAAATTGAATTACTGTTTGCAGCAAACAGTGATTTTCCTAGTTTAAAAAAAAGTGACGATAAAAAATCTTTTTTAGAAAAGGTAAAAATAAGACATCTATTTTGGATTCCCCGACTGTTATTCACTCGGACATACCGAGTCCTACCAAAAATTTTGAAAGATATTTTTTTTGGATTATCGATAATTCATAAATCACCAGCATCAAAGATATTTGCTAGGACGCGATATGATGAGTTGCGAATATTGATAGATACTAAGGTTTCTGCTTTATCTATAAAGGCGGTCCCAGCTTGTAGTATGGATGAAGTGAAAACGACTTTTAATGCTGGTTTTTATACTACTAATTTATCAGATATATCTGAGTTAGATAAAATAATCGAAGATGTTGTTAATAACACCAACCCCAGTCATGCTGGAGCAAGACCATATTTTAAAGATGGTAAAAATGAAAAAATAGAGGAATCTTATTCTGCATACTATAGTTTCTCAAAAGAAGATGGTCAAAAGGTGAGTTCAATTCTCCATAAAGATTTAAGCGTGGATTTTAATTATCATCTTTCGGCATTGGCTGGGTATAAATGCACTATGAATGACATCATATACTCACTGAGTGTCGTATATGGTGCAAATTCAAATGATGAGATGCACCAAGATACGTATGCAAGCGTTGCAAAGGGTTTTCTATACCTTCAAGATGTTGGCTGCAATAATGCCCCTTTTGAATATCTAGAGGGGTCATATGTAGATGCGAAATTTAGATCAAGGGAAACAAATAAAGCAGTTTTAGACAATGACTCTCACAGCAGTGGCTCAACAAGATTGAGAGGGCAGAAACTTCAGGACGCACTTATGCAATATAAACTTCAATCATTTACTGGCTCCAAGGGCCTCTTTGTTCTTGCTAATACTGCCGGCTACCATAGGAAAGGTATTCACAATTCGACTAAACCTAGAATTATTTTAGCTTGTGGAGTTGAAAGGAAAGGTGTAATTAGTAAATTTCTAATTAATTTAGTTGCAATGATCAAGTTTAAGGTAACTCAAGGTAGTAACTAATTTTTTTTTAAGTACAATCTTGCAGTGGTCTCTACAGGTTGAAAATCCGCAGATCATGACAAGAAATCATCAAACTTATGCCTTTTTAAATTTATTCCGAAAAAAAATATAACTATAGCGATTTAACGATATTATGAAAAAAATAAAAATTGTACACATCGAGGTCTTAGACATTCGTGTACCTACCTCTGATACTTTGCTAGGATCAGACCCTTTCCATAAAAAACCAAATTGGTCATGTGTTTATACACGGATCAAATTAGATAATGGGATGGAAGGATTATCTGTTTGTTTTACTTCAGGAGCGGGCAATGATTGGATTGCCTATGGGGTAAAAGATATAGCAAAATTGTTAAAAGATTTTGAATTTAATGATTTTATGACTGATCCTGGTTCAATATATAAATTAATAAATGACCATCACCAGCTTAGGTGGTTAGCTGATGGTGTTAATAGAATGGCTCTAGGGTCTATTATTAACGCTTTATGGGATGCATGGGCAAAGGTTGAAAAAAAGCCAATGTGGAAACTCTTAGTCGATATGACGCCTCAAAAGTTAGTAGATGCAATTGATTGGCGATACATGGAAGATGCATTAACTAAAGATGAAGCTATAGAAATCTTAAATGAAAAGCATGATGAACATAATAATCTTGAGATTAAAATGCAACAAAAAGGTCCTAAAGCATACTCAACGGCTGGATGGCTTGGACTAACAGACGAAGAAATAGCTAAAACTGTAAGGGACATGCAGGATCAAGGATTTGATTGTTTTAAAATGAAAGTAGGGCAAAATTTAGATCATGACAAAGAGAGACTTGCCTATATAAGAGGTATCATTGGATACGAATCTAAGCTGATGGTTGATTGTAATCAGGTTTGGGGAGTAGATGAGGCTATTGACTATATGACTGAGCTTAAAGATTTCAAACCCGTCTGGATCGAGGAGCCAACTGCTCGTGACGATGTCCAGGGACATCTTAAAATATCCAAAGCTTTAAAAAAATTCGATATTAAGGTTGCCTCTGGAGAGCAAGTTCCATCCCCAGTAATATTTAAACAATTACTTCAGTCTGGAGCTATTGGTTATTGTCAAATAGATGCAGCTAGGCTTGGTGGAGTAAATGATGTGCTAGCTGTCATTTTGCTTGCGAAAAAATTTAAAGTGCCTATATGTCCGCATGGAGGTGGTATTGGGTTGTGCAATATGATATTACATTATGCAATTTGGGATCAGATAAAAGTTGCTAGTCACTCAGATAATCAGCTGGTTGAGTATGCCGAGTTTCTCCAAGATAATGTTTTTATAAACCCTATTCAAGTAGAAGATGGTTCCTATGTAACACCTAAATCACCTGGTTGGGGCTTGGAAATGCACGAAGAATTTCTAAGTTCGCATTTATATCCAGACGGCGATGTATGGAAAGATAGAGTCGCTTCTGGAAGCATCACTTTTTTACCCTGATAAAGAACATTGTTATATTATCTAACATTTGAGATTGCCATAAATAACTAAAATATGATTATGTCACTATGAAATATGATGTTGTAATTCGATGTAGAAACGAAATGGAATGGCTCCCAAGAGTTATTTCATCTCTAAATAACCAATCCGTTAAGCCGTCTAAAATTATCTTAGTTGATAATTCTAGTGATGATGGTTCTAAGGAGTACGCGAAGAAAGAAAATTGTGTTGTGCTCCAGTATGATAAAGATGAGTTTAACTATAGTTATGCTTTGAATCTAGGCATCAAAGAAACCTGCGAAGACGAGGTTTTAATTCTTTCAGCGCATTGTGAGCTTATGACGAGTGGATCAGTGCAAAACATGATTGAAGTTCGACATGCATATAAAGCTGCTGGCGTTTATGGAAGACAAGTCCCTACAATCAATAGCAATCCAATTGATACGAGAGATTTAATAACTGTTTTTGGTCGAGAGCGCATTGTATTTGAAAGCCATCCTTTCTTTCATAACGCATTCTCTTTGATAGATAGAGCTGCTTGGGAAGTTTGTCCTTTTGATGAAAATCAAAATGGTGTTGAGGATAGGTTCTGGGCTAGGGAGCAAGCATTGAAAGGTCGAAAAATAGTTTATGAGCCTGAATCGATTGTTTTTCATGAACATGGACTAAATCAGGGGGCTTCAATGAGCCGTGCACTTCGTGTTTGTAAGTCCCTTAAGGATTTTCATAATGATGATGTTTTTGTTTGGCCAACATTCAAAGAATCCAGCTAATATAAATTTTTTTTATAATCCGCATGCTCAATTGAAGCTGTTGAAAGCATATATTTTAGAAATACATATATACGCTAATCAAAAAATATCTAAGCGAATGATTTTAGAGGAACACGTGGCCCACACCAGTTAATTGATCACTTTAGTATTTCAATTCGATTAATAAATAACCTAACGTTTCAGTAATAGTGATAGCTTGGTTTAAGGGATAAGACTATAATCAACAGGCTCTATAAAGAACCAAACTGAAGGGTAAAAATAGTGTTAAAAAGAAGTTTTTTATCACTTACGTTATTCTTACACATAACTTTAAGGAAATTAATATAAAAATGAAGAAAATTATTTGGATAGATGTAGGCACGCATTTTGGCCAAGAGTATCTCTCTATTTTTGGTTCAAATTACGCATTCTATGGTCATGTGGCTAAGCGCTTGATTGGTAAAAAGATCTTTAATCGAGGAAAATTTATAGGGTTTCAAGGACTAAGAAATATTGTTTTTTCAAGGACAAGAATAAGAAGAAGATCCAATGAGTTTTACACAGTTTTTATCGAAGCTAATCCAAAAATTGCTTATACAAAAAATATTTATCTAGATGCTTCTATGGTTTTTAATCTGGCCTTGACTGATGATCAAGAAAGATCGCCGGTTTCAATAGCAAAACTATACCTTGGAGATGGGAATGAATTATCTCAAGGTAGCTCGGTTTTTCTAGAGAAAGCAAATGTTCAAAAAGATTCTTATGTCACGACCTTGGGAGTTTCTAGCGTTGCTTTTTTTAGTCAATTGCAAGCATATTTTGAGGAAAAATTTGTAGATTATGATGTATTACTACGATTGAATTGTGAAGGAGTGGAGGATGAGGTTATTTATGCTGCTCACAATAGCTTTGGAAAAAAATTAAAACTGATTTGTGGCTCTCTGAAAGACGTAGAAGGAGTTAAAGGGTTGGATGCTTCTAACAAGTTAAATGAGTTTATAAGCGATAATAAATTATTATTCGTTGATTTTCATTCCGGAATGAGTAGCTGGCCCGAGGCGCATGCCGCAGTTTTAAAATTATTAGAGGAAAACTAAGAGGTTTAAGAAGCCACAGCAAATATTCTGCTCTACTTAAGCTGTATATCATTAAACGCGATCGTGTTATCCCCCCCCAAAAAAAACTGACCCATGACTAAGATATTGGCATTTGATTCCATGTATATGGTGACCCCACTAAGAAAGCTATACATGGCCTTAATAAGGAAAATACTTAACGGAAAAAAAACTCCAAACAATAGCTTGGTTTTATATCGACTAGACCAAGATAATGTTTTAATACGTGAAGAGCAAAACATCAGTGGAATGGCTATTGGGCTCCATAAAGATAATATTGATGCCATGAGTATCAAGTTTTATCAATACTTAGGGAAAACTGGGGTTTGTGATGCTTTGGTGATTAGAAATCTCCAAATCTACAACCTATATACTAGGCAGGTTAAGTTAAAGTTAGCTGGCTTATTAAGATGTGCTTACAGAATACAAAACCTATCAATTACCAGTGAGGATAGGCTCGAAATTATTACAGATAGACAAACAGCCTCCATGATGAAGGAGACTTTCTCGTTTTTACATTACGAAACTACTAATATCAGTTGGAAAACCAATAGTTTGCTAACTTGGTGTATCACTGTCAACTCATTTTTAATGAGAGCTGCTGCATTATTTAAAATGATTACTGTGCCAAGTGATCTGCCAAAAGATTACTTTTATAAGCATAATGATTCTGATTTCCCTACAGTTCTAATCACCATGCCTAAGAGGAGGCCAGAGGATTTTTTTTCAACTTATATTAAAAAATTTGGTAACCAATTTAATATTATTTTATACAGCACGGGATTCTTGCACAGCACCCCTCAAAACTACAAACGTATAAAGATTAAGCAAAAACCTGGTGTATTGAGGGGGTTATTTAATATTAAAAACATGTGCTTTAGTGCAGATAGCTACATCGCAGATATTCTCCTTATTTTCAACAAGCATAATAATCTCAGTCGTAGTATAGATGTTGTCAGCTCAGTCTTTTCCAATAAAATTGACGCACATGTAAGTAGGTTGCAAACAAATGTCGTAGATAATTACCTAGCAATAGAAGCAAAAAGAAAGGGAGTTTTTATTCTAGGCGATATGATGGAAGAGATTTTCCATTGTGATTCTGCTATTTGTTCTTCAGCGTCAGAAAATACAGAGCCCTTCAGGTTATCTCTAGCCAATGAGGGCGAAGTTACCTACAAAGGGAGCAACTCCCTGATTAACTATCGCCTTAAGAATTTCAACGAAAAACAGGTTGATTACTTACATTGTCTACTTGGAGTTGACAGTGATACTAAGATAATCTTTTATGCATCAGATCCTTCAAAAGATCAGTCTCAGCGTTATCTCACAGAAAAGTTTCTCGTTAACTGTTTTTCTCACTCGAAAGGGTTTGTTTTAGTAATTAAAACGCATCCACAAGATAATGGAAAAATTACCAATTATGCATACCTTGATTCTAAGAGCCCTTCAAATGTTATTTTGATTGGAGATAAGACACAGAAAGGCCAGATTAATTCAAGCAATTTCTTATTATTTGACCAATTTGATTTTAATGCAGCTATAAGTTCTTGTGATGGATTTCTGACCTCATCATCAAGCTCAATACTTCAAGCTCTGATGTTAGATGTTAAGACTGGAATTGTGGACAAATTTGATAATGGGTATTACGACTATCTCATTGCTCATAAAGCGACAATGTTAATTAACACTGAAGAAAGTTTTCAAAAGTTTCTAGAAACTAAACATTTAGATGTAACAGATAACACACTTAGTTATTGTGGTTTGAAGAATGATAATGAAGAGTTTGATTTAGGGGGGCACTTAATAAATTGCTTAGAAAAAAATTGATCAAAATAACGACAATAAAATTTCTGTAAGCATATACGTATAGCGAAGTATGAATACTATAAGTACAAAAAAAGATACATCTATAATTTTTTTCGCCTTGCTAGGCTCTATTGCGTATGGTTCTTTCGTGGTTGCATCATTGGAAAGACTATTTTTTTTGGGTAGTGGAGATGTTAATGATTTAGTAAATTTTTTCGACAATATTGATATTTTTGTTCTTAATAATAACTACAGCGTTATTTCGGGCGATGGTCTATTTCGTTTATTAGTTGTGTACCTAGGAAATTTATTCAATGCTGAAAACTTAACTGTATTAGGTTATATCGCTTTTGCGTTCTCATCAATTGCCTTTGGTATTTGCGCAATAAATATAAGATCGAGTAAGCATTTAATTTATGTATTACCTCTGCTCTTGATGGTTTTTTTTTCACCAAATGTGATAAATTTATACGCCTCAAGCGTAAGGTCAGGAATCGCATTTACTATATTGTTACTAGCCATAACAAATCGGAATGCTGGAATCAGGTATATTTTACTGGGCCTATCATCTCTCATGCATTTATCGATGGTCCCGCTCGTATCTTTTTATTTCTTATTCCATATACTTCGTGACAGAAGATTTAATGTATCTTCACAGTCTTCTTATTTTCTGTTGGTACTATATTCGTTTTCAATTGCTACATTCGCTTATATATATCAATATAATGTTACTACCTCGAATAGTAGTATTTACTTCAACTTTTTAACATTTTGTCTTGCAATGTTACTTCTGTTCACTAGCAAAAAGGCAATTAAAAATGTTTTTGGATTTATGTCCATTGGGATAATTTTAATTGTTATAGCTGGAAATTTTCTCGATCTTTCTTTCTCTAGGTATACTGGAAATGCATTGTTTTTTTATTTATTTTTTCTTATAAAAGAACCAAACCTTAATACCATCAAGGTTTTTAGTCTCGGATACTTACCTTACTTTGCGCTGACCACATTTTATGCAATTTCTAACCAACTTTAGTTAATAAATATGAAAAAAAATATTGTCATTGTTGTTAGTGCTATGAATATGGGTGGCGCTCAAAGAGTAGTTTCTATTTTATGTAATCACTGGTCTCAGTGTGGATATGACGTCACGCTCATTGCCACTTTTACCAAGGAAAAAATTAATCACTTTCGATTAAATGAAGATGTCTCTTTAAAATATTTGAGTAATAACCCCTTTATTCCATCAAATAATGCTTGCAATGTAATCTGGAAGTTTATCCAGCTTAGAAAGTTAATTAAGGTCACGAATCCCAGCATAGTTATTTCTTTTCTTACTAGAGTTAATGTTGCTACGGCTTTATCAACCTTTGGAATTAATTCTTCTTTAATTATATGTGAAAGAACTTGGCCTCCGTTTGCTAGCTTAGATAATAGATTCTTTTGGATGTATAGGCTTCTGTTCAAGGGTGTCGATAAAATTATAGTTCAGACAGACAAAAGTAAGACTTGGTTGAGCCAGAACTTTCCTGGCAAAGATGTCGATGTAATTCCAAACCCAATAGCATATCCCTTGCCGGTCTTCGGCCGATCGGTAAGACCTAACTCTGTAATCCTACAAAACAAAAAGGTAATCCTTGCTTCTGGTAGGCTGCATAAGTTTAAGCAGTTTGATTTATTGATAAAAGCTTTCTCTAACATTAAAGACAAGCATCCAGATTGGCATTTAGTAATATTGGGAGATGGTGAGGAAAGAGATGATCTCAATCAGCTTGTCTGTAATCTTGAGATGGTTGACAGTGTTTATTTTCCTGGAAAGGTTGGGAATATGTCAGAATGGTATGAGAGAGCGAATATATTTGTTTTGAGCTCTGTGGTAGAGGGGTTTCCTAATGTGCTGTTGGAGGCGATGGCATACGGCTTGCC
>CESU01002925.1_pt1 | contig 25194 bp, 20 predicted proteins | sample 531141 | NCBI WGS metagenome assembly CESU01 (sample SAMEA2621401, study PRJEB7988) | marine metagenome | isolation source: saline water (ENVO:00002010), including
CTTTCAGAAGCTTAGAGGCTGGATGCGTTTCTTATGCCAATATTTAACACTGAGCCAACATGTCACAGCATTGATACTGAAAACGGTGGCGATGGCATACCAAAATAATGGGCTTATTCCATTGACTAGCCCTATGGGCGAAAATAATAAATAGGTCATGATCATGCAGCTCACCATGGTTATGGCAACCGGAACTGCGTAGCGCCAAGGGGTCATGTCGACCCTTGCTTTATTGGTAAAATTCCAGGGTTTTTCCAAGGGCATCCAGTAGCCAATTCCTAGCATAATCGCTACTTCGATAAAAAATAGAATTGCGTAGATATGAAGAAAATTGATATCCAAGTCGATAACAAACTGCAGGATTGCATATGCGATCACATGGAAAATAATCGCAACCGCAGCAGCAAGGCCGGGGACACGTTGAGTTAACATCCCAACCAATACCACGGCGATCACGGGAATATTATAGAATCCGGAAAAGATTCGAATAATCTGGAACAAACCCTCTGGTGCAAACTGTAACAGGGGCGACACCATGAAAGAAAAGAGAGCGATAGTCAGGCTCGAAATCTTGGCGACTCTAATCAATTGCTTGTCGCTGATTCTGGTATTTTTATAGGGTTGATAAATATCGAGTACGAACAGTGTTGCGGCGCTGTTAAGCAGTGAGTTAAATGATGAAAATACAACGCCCAGCAGGACGGCTAAGAAAAACCCCGACATATAGACAGGCAAAACATTTTTCACCAGATGTGGATAGGCCAAATCGATTGATTGCAGTTCATCGCCATAGAGGTGAAAGGCAATAATGCCTGGAATCATAATAAATAATGGTACCAGCAGTTTGAAATATCCGGTGTAGAGAACGCCCTTTTGTCCCTCCGCAAGATTGACTGCGCCAAGAGTGCGTTGAATCACGTACTGATTAGTGCCCCAATAGAAAAGATTGGCAAAGATCATACCGGTAAACAGTGTGCTAAAAGGTGTTGGGTCAGTCGGCTTTCCAATGGCATTAAGCTTTTCAGTGTGGGTGGTTAACACCTCATTAACGCCACGACCCAGATCACCATCACCCAAGGCTATAAGCCCGAATATTGGCACAGTGATGCCAATAATTAAAAGACCAATACCATTCAGTGTATCTGATATCGCAACCGCCTTAAGCCCGCCAAAAACCGCATACATAGCTCCGGTCAGACCGACGCAGACGATTGTCAGCGTAAGCCCGGATGCATAACTTATATCGAGTAGGTCGGGTATATCAAACAATTGCAGAACGGCAATGGAGCCGGAATATAAAACTGATGGAATCGAGATAAGCCCATAGCCAACCAGAAAAAGTAACACGGTTATGCGCTTGATATCTTCGCCAAAACGGTCGCTTAGGAATTGCGGCAGTGTAGTAAATCCGCCGAATAGGTATCGCGGCAGGAACACCAAGGCCATAAAAATGGTCGCAATAGTGGCAGTGACTTCCCAGGCCATACTGCTCATATTGTAGCCATAGGCTAGGCCATTCAAGCCAATAAGATGCTCTGCAGATATATTCGTCAGTACCATTGAGCCGGCAATAAACACACCGGTCAGACCTCGGCCGGCAAGAAAATAACCGTCTTTGGTGGCGGCAATACCCTTAGTTTTTTGATAGGAGATAAACGCCACAATACCCATAAAAAAAAAGCATGAGAGCAGTGTGGAAACCATATAGGTCAAATGCAAAATCTATACCTTTCGCCTACTTATCGGAGTAATCAAAGCTAGCGGGTTAAACTTTTGCACTCTCATCGGTAAACACCCTATCAGGTTCGTTTGTGAGATCATCCAGAATATACATTTTTTGTATCTGGAGAAAATATTCGTGAATCTGGGAAAAATAACGTGAATTGTCACAACGATTATAAGGCCGATTCGTTAGGCTGGATATAACTTCAAAGTCTACGTTTTTAGGTTCAAATTTTATGATAGCAAGAGCGCTAAAAATGTAATTCAAAATGGTTTGTCGCCCTTGATCCACATTCTATGCATTTCACGGACATATTTCTTGTCGTCATAAAGGGTCCCCGTATGCAGTGTGCATCGATTATCCCACATTAAAATGTCACCTACTTGCCACTTATGACGATAGGTGAATTGTTCCTGTGTGACGTATTCAACTAACTGATCGATCAGCGTTATTCCCTCGTCCACGGGCATCCCCACCACCTGCTTAACGGTGCCGGTACTAACCCACAGCGCTTTGCGTTTATTAGTGGGATGAGTGCGTATAAGTGGGTGGAATACGTCTGGGTTTTCTTTTTGCATTTTCGCGCTGAGTTTCGTCTGGTTGTACTCTCTGGTCTCCATAAAGTGTTTAAAGCTATGGTGGAGAATCAATGGGTCAAGTTTTAGCTGCGCGGTCGGATCGAGCGCTTGGTAAGCCGCGCAACAGTCGGCAATGATCGTATCGCTGCCTTCGTTCGGCACCTCCTTGGCAAATAGCATGGTACACATTACAGGTTTTTCTCGGTACGAGTAATCAGTGTGCCATCCAATGCCGTCATTGTGGGCGCCAATAGGCTTGCCGTTTACCTCACGGTTAGAGAGGACGTAAATATTTGGGTGGCCGTCAAGACAGTTTTCTTTCAGCGTATGCTCCTCAAGTTCTCCAAAAAGTCGCATAAATGATTCTAAATCTTTTGGTGTCATGTCCTGATCCCTAATCAGGAGCGCTCCATGATGATGGAACGTGTTTACCAGTGCGGCTTTTTCGTTGTCCGTGGCCTTAGGAACATCTATGCCGATAACCTCGGCGCCAAAATTCAACTTTAACGGCCGTATTTCGAGTACAGCAGGAGCCTCGGCATTTAGGGACACGAAAATACTCTCGGATTCAGCCATTTTGATAGTCCTCTGAGATATTTGACGAAAATCTTAACATGCATTATCGTACTGCGCAGCAACATGCAGTTTTTCTGTGCAAAACGTTTGCCCTCGTTGAAAAACTTTATTTATCGAGGTGGTATGTCTGAACGGTTCGCCGGGCGTTAGCGCGGTCGATACCTAATTTGACCCCTGATAATGGAAAACGACCGAGTGAGGAGTTTTAGTATGTCAAAAAAACCAAGCCTGTATAATTGGGACACGCTGCCTAAGGAGGTTGTTCGTCCGGGCGTCTCGCGAAGTGGCTTTAGGGGAGAAGATGTTCTTATGGTCATGAATTGGCTCGATCCTGGAATGCAAACTAATCCACATAGTCATCCGTTTGAACAATGTGTTTATATAGTGCAGGGCCAGATGCGTTTCGTCATTGGAGATGACGTCATAGAGGGTGGGCCTGGTAGTTTGATTCGAATACCCCCTAATGTTGAGCACTATGGAGAGCCCATTGGAGACGAGCAGGTTCTTAATCTGGACGTTTTTAACCCTATCCGCAGTGACTATAGGCATCTGGTGGAGTACCAAAAAGCAGAATTTGACGAAGACACCAGTGAAGCGACTCAAGAATAATTAAATTGATAAAAGTTTTTGTTGATCAACTGGCCCTAAAAAAAAATAAGTAGCGGTAGTCCAACGCTCGGTCTTTTCGTTAAAACGCCTTCGGTGCAAATAGTAGAACTTCTTGCAACTGAGGGCCTTGATCTATTGGTTTTAGACATCGAGCATGCTCCATTCAGTGTCGAACAGACAGACCATTGCATTTTAGCTGCGCGTTCCGCGGGCTTACCAGTCTTGGTCAGGGTCGATGGTCTGTATCCTAACGTCATTCACAGAGCTTTAGATATGGGCGCAGCGGGCGTGATCGTTCCACATATTCGCTCTGCAGAAAAGGCTCGTGTGGCAATCGCTGCAACGCGCTATTTGGGTGGCAATCGAGGATTTTCTGCAGGCCACCGCGCCGCGAATTATGGTCGCATCGAGACAGCCACTTATCGCCAATGGAGTGATACGGCATCTATCGTCATTGGTCAAATAGAGGATGCAGTCGCGGTAGAACGAATCGAGGAAATCGCCGCCGTGCCAGGCTTTGATGCGCTTTTCATCGGCCGTGCAGATTTGGCAATATCTTTTGGTGTCACCGAAGCACATAATGCACAGATCGAAAAGGCAGTCTCCAGCACCAGTCAGTCGTGGCTCTCTGCGGGGCGCAGCATAGGCGTATTTTTGCCCTCTGTCAGTGACCTGCCGAGTGCTGTAGCCACAGGGCCCAGCTTGTTTTTTTATTGGTAGTGATCAATCGTTATTGAAAACGTCAGTCAAAGGATTAGTTAGTGAATTTAAACAATATGATTTTTAAACGCCTGCTTGTGTTGGTCATCACAAAGAGTTGTCATGTCTGAAAGCAAGGCGATTCAATCGGTTGTTACGACCCTTACTGTCATCGAAATAATGGCTGAAGCACGCGCTCCTTTGGGCGTAAGTGAGCTTGCTCGTAAGATCGGCATCACAAAACCGCGGATATTTCGACACCTACGAACCCTATTGGATAAAGGTTATGTGGATCAGGATCCCATCACTGAAAAATATCAACTCACCCTTAAGATTTTTCATTTAGGCCAATTAATTTTCGACAACATTGATTTTCTTTATGAGGCTCGACGTGTGTTACCGAACCTTGTTGCGAGTATCAAGCAGACCATTACTATTGGTCAGGTAGAGGACAGCGGTGTCCGTATTATGGACATTCTTAAGTACCGTTCAGACATAGAAATCACCACGCCACCTGGATCGTTATTGGGATTTCATTCATCTGCACAAGGTAAATTGGCACTGGCGTTTGGTCCAGATGTCTTGTGGGAGCAGGTCAGTCATGGGCACCTACCGCAGATCACATCAAAAACCATCACCGATTTAGAGTCTTTAAGAGATGAGATCGAAAAGATTAGGCGGCGGGGTTGGTCCGAAGCTCCTGAGCAATCACTTATGGGCGTTAATGCTTTTGCGGCACCTGTTCTGGATAAAGATGGTAGATTGGCGGGGATTATTACGGCGGTTGGATCGGCGACATTTTTGCGGCCACAGGACGATGAGGGCCTCCGGGAGGCATTGCTTTCGAAGGCCAGCGAGATTTCTAAAAGATTGGGCTATGTCGACAATCGTTAGCCCAATGCCCGTTATCTAGGAGAGACTGGGTGGTTCGATCACGCCCGGTTTGCATCACGGTACGGTGTCGCTGAAATGACTCCTTTCCGGATCGCCTTATGGTATCTGCGAGTTAACGACCGCGATCAAGTGGCTGACCCCACCTGGCCGTCTGCCGATGCAGTGCGGTTATGATCAAGAGCGTCAAAACGAGACATAGACGCAATGATAATGGCGCCTACCAGCATGCCCGCTAACGCCGCCAGTAAGGCAAATTTGTAATCTCCGAAAACATCAAAAACCACATCCATTAGCACCGGGGTGAAGCCCGTCGTCAAGGCGACGATGCTGTACATCACGCCGGATATACTGCCGTAATCCCTCAGCCCAAAGTATCGCGAGATGCTGTACGGTAACAAGCCAAATTCCGCACCCAAACCAAAACCCATTAGAGCAGCGGATAGAAGCAGCATTGGTATGCTGGAGGAAGATCCGATAATCCCAATGCCCAAAGCGGCAATGATAAAAAAAGGCGCAATAGCTCGGGGGCGAGTCAATTTATCCAACAGCGCACCAATGGATACTTGTGCAACGACCGTCATCATCGCGAAGGTAGCCAGTACACTGGTCGCGTCTTTCATGCTGAGGCCCCGATCGGTCAATATGGGAATGATATGCGTAAACACTGCCATCAGGCAGCCTGTACAGAGTGATATTGACACCAATAACAACCAAAATGTTTTCGTTTGACGTGATTGGCTCAATGTCAATCCAGTCCGGTCCGTCGCGTCTTCCGCGTCTGACACTTTGCTGTCTGTGAGTGCTTTTATTGAGTCTGGCGGATCGCGTAAAAGTGAATAAAGCACTGGAAATCCGATGATCAAAATGAGGAGTGCGATCCCCTGATAGGCAAAGCGCCAGCCATAATCTGACATTAACATAAAAACGAAAATTGGCATTAATGTACTTCCAATACCGTTTCCCACGCCGCCGATGACGCCAAGATAAAAACCGCGGTTGTTATCAAACCAACCAGCAATGATTTTGGTAAACAGAATAGGCCCTAAAACGGAGCCGGACACACCGATCATGAAGTAGACGACGTAGAGGTGGATTAGGCTCTGTACTAGCGATGCGCATGCAACGGACAACACGAAGATAAGTAACCCTGTCATTATGATGATTCGCGCGCCGAAACGGTCTGCCAACCTGCCAATCAACGGGTATATCAACGCATTGGAGAGTGCAATCAGCAGCAGAACTGCGGACACGCTTGAGCGCGACGTTTCAAACTCATTCGAAATAGGCACAAGGAATAAGCTAAAGACAGTTTGTACAGTGGACGTAAGTCCTAGAGCGATGCCTACCGTACAAGCAAACACGACGCCAGTAGAGCGGGATAAAAAACCTTCGCTGAAACTTGCCATTGTTGACTCCAAGATTAAAAATTTGATGGTGACGTTGTGCAATGTATAGTTTTTTTGAGAAACATACGCCATAGCTCCTGACTCGTCAATTATGTCCTTGGCGGGTCATTCATAACTTTTAATAGCACGCCGATTTAGCCAAGTCTCCATACGCATTTGTGCAAGAATATGACGGTTGAACTGAGATACTCTTTTACATAAATTCCGTTGCTGTCTAAAACGATAAACAAAAAAGTTAAAGGTGCATCATGAAGCCGTCAGTTTTAAACGATACATTTTTTAAGGATCTCGATCGGTCGACAAGAGCGGTTGAAAGCGCTGAAACTCTTCCTCCTGAGTGTTACACCGATGCCGATTTTTATGAGCTTGAAAAAGAGGCACTTTTTAATCACGAGTGGTTGTGTGTAGGACGGGAGAGCGACGTCTCTAAGCCGGGCGATTATTTTACGACGCATATTATTGATGAACCCATCATCGTTGTTCGCAACAAAAAAAATGCGATTAAAGCTATGAGCGCAGTGTGCCAACATCGCGCCATGTTAGTGGCCGAGGGGAAAGGTAATTGTCGAGCCTTTCGATGCCCATATCATCACTGGACGTATTCGCTAGATGGCAATCTTTTAAAAGGTCCCGCCATGGAGAAGACCTGTGATTTCATGAAGGAAGATTATAATTTACCCACCTTTAAATTAGAGGTTTGGCTGGGTTTCATCTTTATTAATTTTGATGACGAGGCGCCGCCCTTGGCACCCAGACTTGAGGCAGTTAGGCGGATTATCGAGAATTATGATCTTGCCAACGCCGATGCCATAGCGCCCGAAACTGTGACCTTTGACTGGAACTGGAAGGTTCAATTCGAAAACAATAATGATGGTTATCATGCGAATCGACTGCATCAGGGTAAAAATCATGACTTTTGTCCAAGCGCGCTATGCTCATTTCCGGAAATGCCCGAAGGCACTGCAGGGTATACCCGTGTCAATGGAACGACGCATAAAGATGCGAGCTTTAATCCAACACAAAAGGCCCTACAACGTATTTTCCCCAACCTCACTGTCGAGGATCGCAACCATTTTATGTTTGCAAACATTCCACCGACGCTTTCGTTGGTGCTAACGCCGGATATGGTGTTCTTTTTGATCGTGCGAGCCACCGGTCCGGAGACTCATGAGATGGACACGGGGTTGTTGTTCGCTCCCGGTGCGACAAATGATGCAGATTTTCAGCCGAATTTGGAGAAAATCATGGTGACTGCGTTAGAAATCATGGGGCAAGATCAACACGTGGATCATCTTGTGCAAGCGGGACTCCGCTCGCGCTTTGCTCGGCGAGGCCGCTATTCTTGGCAAGAGGGTGCGCAACAACAATTTAATAATTGGTTGGTTCCGCGCTATCAGGCTGCGTGGGAAAAGGGCGGTAAACTAAATGGCTTCGGGAGTGAATCCAATGGATAGCGGCGATCGCACGCCGGTTGTTTTTTTTGGGCACGGTTCGCCGACCACGATCCTCGACGATAGTCGTACGACCGATGCATGGCGCGCCATTGCCAAAACTATAGGTAAACCCAAAGCTATTCTGTGCATCTCCGCGCACTGGTGTACTCAAGGTGTCGAGGTCACCGCAATGGCCTCACCCCAGACCATCCATGATTTCGGTCGAGGTCTGCCGAATGAATTGTTCACTGTTCAGTACCCAGCAGCCGGAAGTCCCGGTCTAGCTGAGCGTGTAAGGGAATTGCTCGCTCCATTACCTGTAAAGATGGACCATAATTGGGGATATGACCATGCGTGCTGGACCGTCCTGTCGGTCGCATATCCGCATGCGGATGTCCCCGTCATTCAATTGAGTATGGACGCGTCTAAACCTATCTCATGGCACTATGAACTGGGGCGTAAACTTCGGCCCTTGCGCGATGAAGGTATTTTGATCATGGGCAGCGGAAATGTTGTGCATACGCTTGCACAAATGGAGTGGAACCAGGCCGCAAAGCCACATGACTGGGCAGATCGGTTCAATACTCTGGTGATCGACTGTATTGAGAACGACACGCCTGAACGGTTATTTGATCATCAAGCGCTGGGTTATGACGCGGCTATGTCTATTCCACCCGGAGATTTGGGGCACTACTGGCCGCTCTTTTACGCGTTAGGTGCGCGATGCGAAGAGGATCGGCTGACAATAAATCCCCGGCATGTGCAGTACAAGTCTTTAAGCATGATGAGTTTTTTATTAGATAGCCGCTAGGGTTCAACGCGCTCTTTTGATTGACAGTGATCTAATCTTGCAGCAGAAAATTGGTAACAGAATCGCTTGACCCAGTGAGAACTTTTGGCTATCGTATTATTCAGTGATACGCCGTTACGCTAGAAGAAACATTGCTTATTGGCGCAGAGTGCCCAAAGAGAAGCTAGTCATCAAAGCGTGTTCCTTCCCAAAGAGAAGCGCTGGTATAAGAACAAGAGAGGGAGTAATAAATCACGATGAAATACGCACTTGCCATTGATATTGGAGGCACATTCACAGATGCAGTGTTAATCCGCGATGATGGGACAAGCTGGACAGATAAGACATTAAGCACCCATCACGACTTGTTAGAGGGTTTTTTTAGGGCATCAGAACTTGTTCTGGATAGAGCCAATATTCAAATGCGCGATGTCGACGACGTAATCGTTCACGCTACCACCGTGGTTACCAACGTTTTAATAGAGCGTAAAGGATTTAAAACAGGCCTCATCACGACAGAGGGCTTCAAAGATGTTCTATACATACGCGATGAGCATCGATATGACATGTTCGACCCCCAGATTGAATATCCGGAACCCTTGATCACTAGGGACTATACGTGGGGTGTTGAAGAACGAATTTTCGCTGACGGTTCAGTCGGTAAAGATTTAGATGCTCAGGCGGTCCGAGCGATCGCGCGCGAAATGCAAGAGCAGGGTGTCGTCTCGGTAGCCGTTTGTCTCCTCAATAGTTACGCCAATTCACAGCATGAAGAGCGTATTCGGGAGGTGCTTAACAGCGAGACTCCAGATTTGTACGTGAGTATCTCAAGCGATGTATCGCCAGAAATGCGGGAATATAGGCGAACGACTACAACGGCAGTGAATGCCTATGCGGTACCCATAACGCGACCTTATTTAGAGGCGCTGATTGCTAAATTAAAACAAGAAGGAGTGTCTCAAGAGCCCCTGATCATGCTGTCCAATGGCGGCGTCATAGGGGCGCGCATTGCGGGTACGTCACCGGTGCGCATGATCGAGTCGGGCCCCGCCGCTGGTGCGCTCGTTGCGGGCTATTTGGCGCGTAAATATAATTTAGAGAGTTTAATATCTTTTGACATGGGCGGCACGACGGCCAAGGCGTGCATTATTCAGGATGGCGAGCCACTCGTGGTGGGTAATTTTGAGGTCGACCGGCAGTATCTGTTAAAGCCGGGCAGCGGTATGACCGTTACAGTTCCATCAATAGATATGATTGAAATAGGCGCGGGCGGTGGCTCGATCGCTCGCGTCGACGCGCTAGGACTGCTCAAGGTGGGTCCTGATAGTGCGGGTTCTAATCCGGGCCCCGCTTGCTATGGTCGTGGAGGTCGCGAGGCGTGCGTAACCGATGCCGATGTCGTGCTCGGGATTTTAGATGCGCATAATTTCCTCGGTGGCGATATGGCGTTAAATCAAGTCGGCGCAGAGCAGGCAATACAGGTCTTGGCAACGCTGCTCGATGTGTCTCTGCAAGAGGCCGCTTTTGGTATCTTTAGTGTTGTTGGCGAATCTATGGCAGCGGCTGCACGAGCCCACGCGACGGATCGAGGTGTGAATTATCGAGGCTTACCCATTCTTGCGTTTGGGGGTGCTGGCCCAGTGCATGCCTGTTATGTTGCAGAGCGCCTAGATAGTACTCAGGTGATCTACCCGCCGATGGCCAGTGTTCTTAGTGCCTTTGGTACCTTGGTCACTCCCGCTCGACTTGATCTTGTGCGAGGAGGATTATCTCGTTTATTAGACATTGATTGGACCCACGTAGACTGGGCCATTAAAAGTATGCTTTCTGAGGGTCAACAAGCCGTGTCTGAAGCGGGCATTGCTGTTGAGTCAATTAGTTATGCTTTTGCTGTAGACATGCGTTACCGAGGGCAGCAGAACGACCTCACGGTCAATCTTGCAAGTGATCCCCGTTCCAATCGCGACATGGCTGAATTGCGTCATCAGTTTGAGCAGACCTATGAAGCTCTGTATGGCAGTTGTCTCGAAGACATGGAGCTTGAGGTGGTCTGTTGGAGAGTGACTGCCTTTGGAGAGAAGTCCGGCCGTCAGGCACATTGTGAACTAGCTAAATCACCTGCAACCGCAAAATCCAGCAGACAAGTTTTCTTTGAAAACAAATTCATCGATGTGCCTATTTACGATCGTAATTCACTGGCCTCGCAACAACACATCGATGGGCCGGTGATTGTTGAAGAGCGCGAGACAACGGTCTTTGTTCTACCTGGTTGGAATCTGAGCGTGCACGACGATGGCAGTCTTATCGCGGATAAACAGACATAAGGAATACGTGGATATGGATGGGATACAGCTTGAAATAATGTGGAGCAACATGATCAGCATTGTCAGTGATCAGGCCAAAGCGCTAAAGCGCACTGCATTTAGCCCTATTGTTAGAGAGGCGGGCGACTTAGCGACGGCGTTGTTCGATTCCCAAGGGCGTATGGTCGCTCAAGCACTGACCGGAACGCCCGGTCACATTAATTCATTGGGCGCAGCTGCGAGTAAAATGCTCGAAGTCGTGCCTAAAAGCGCGCTCAATATTGGCGATGTGCTTATTACAAATGATCCTTGGTTGTCTGCTGGACATTTTTTTGACATTACTCTACTAACACCGATCTTCCGCGATGCTCGAATCGTCGGTTTCTGTGGTTCTACCATACATCACACCGATATTGGCGGGTACGGTGTTGGTGCAGGCGCGCGTGATATTCATGAGGAGGGACTGTGGATTCCGGTCATGAAGTTTTACGAATCCGGCCAACCTAATGCAACGTTGCACACAATTATTAGACGCAACACGCGAACGCCAAGCGCGATCTTTGGGGATTTAGGTGCGCAGTATTCAAGTGGCAATACCGGCGCAGATCGTTTAAATGCAATGTGTGATCGGCACGGTTTAGATGACATCGATGAGCTGTCATCTGAGATTATTGCTCGCTCTGAAAAAGCCACGAGAGATGCAATAAGAACCTTACCCGGCGGTACCCAGCATGGCGAGTCGACGTTCGATGTGCCCGGTGGGGATGTAATTTCACTCAAAACTGCGGTGTCAATTGATCCAGTACTCGGTGAGATCACCATTGATTTTGCGGGAAGTTCGCCGCCCAGTACTTTGGGAATCAATGTGGTTGAAGCCTATACGCATGCTTATGCCACTTTTACTGTCCGCAGTATCTTAAATCCAGATCTACCCAATAACGCCGGAAGTTTGGCACCGATAAAACTTGAGCTGCCAAAAAGCTGCATTATAAATGCTCAGTACCCCTCGCCCGTTAATGCGCGTCATGTGGTCGGGATGTATGTGCCCTTTCCAATTTTGAAGGCGTTAGGGAAGTTTGTACCTGAGCGTATTTTGGCCGAAGGCTCTGGGGCCGTTTGGACGATTCAAATTAATGGAACGGGCAAAGACGGCGAGGCATTCACGAGTTCGATGTTTAATTATTCGGGGGGTATGGGCGCCCGCGCTACCAAGCCCGGTTTGTCTGCAACCTGCTATCCCACCGGCGTATCGGCGGTACCAGTCGAAGTTCTTGAGGCATCTATACCGATTGAATTCACTCAAAAAGAATTGATTCTCGGCAGTGGCGGGCGTGGAGAATACTGCGGCGGGGATGGGCAATCTATTGGGTTTCGGATGCGAACCGGCAAGCCATGGGCATTGAACGCTATCCCGAGCCGTTTAAAGCTCGCTCCCGAAGGCTATAACGGAGGCTTGCCGGGAGCCAAAGGCCATTTTTTGATTAATGGCGAAGCGACTTTAGAGGCGCGAAAAATCACTATGGCGCCCTCCGATGAAGTATTAATGATGACGCCCGGTGGCGGTGGTATGGGAACGCCAGTATGAGGTATGACCCGGTTAACTGCATCGGTGCGCTCAGTAAAGGTGCAGATTTTCGCTGACTGAATAAGAAATTTTATTTTAATGTTGTTAATAGGAGAAGTAATTATGGCGTACCCGAACACCCTCATTTTTGTTGATTTACCCTCAGATGACCCAGCGGCGGCGGGCGCTTTTTATGCCGAAGTATTTGGTTGGGAAAATGATCCGCGCCCGGCGGGAAAATTTCACCGCATGGTGCCAGGCCAGAATTTTATCGGTCCCGATGGAAATCAGAGTGAGATTGGAAATTTACATCTCGGTATCAATGATGCGCGGAACGTGCGTCCGCACCCTGAGGTCGATGGTGTCGAGCCTAGACAACTGAGTCGGGAAGGTCGAAAGCCAAGGGTTTTTATTTTAGTGAGCGATGATGATTCGGCCGAGCGCATTATGGCAACCGCAGTAAAGTTGGGTGCGGAAACGCTCTGGCGCAACCACTACTGGACCGAATTCAATGGGTATAACGACGCATTTCGAGATCCTTGGGGCAACGACATTGTGCTTTGGAGTAAGGCCGGGCAGGCGCCTAAAGTACCTGATCACTTTACCCGAGAGTGACCTGCTGGTACTTTGGAACGACGTATCATTGGACACAGCGTGGATGGGTATTTGCTGATTTTTCGTGGGCACCGCCTTGAGCGTGTGTCTCGCAGGGCCATACACAGTGAGCCGCGTGATTTGAGTGCGTTGAACAGAGTGATCAAGGATGCAGTGTCATTGTGATTTTTTTCGGAACGAATTAAGGGGGTTACGTTGAATATTGCTAATCACATGGTGCGCGCGGGCCTTGTTTTTGGTGATTCTCCGGCAATGGCCGAGGGTAAAAAGGTGCTGTTTAATTACCGGACATTGGCTAGCCGCGTCGCCTGTTTGGCTGGTGCTTTTGCAAACGAATGGGGGTTAAAGAAGGGCGACCGCGTCGCGGTCGTTTTGCATAATTGTGTGGAGTACATTGAGTTGTTGTACGCATGTTGGCACTGCGGACTCGTTGTCGTACCAGTGAATGCCAAACTGCACCGCAATGATTTTTCTTATATTTTAAAAAATAGCGGTGCGAGCGTTTGCTTCACTTCGATGAAGTTGCGCCAGAGCATTGCGTCTATTGCCGATTCTGACGTGGAGAAACTGGTTGATGTAGGGAGTGATGCGTACCAAAGTTTGCTGCACCACGTGCCTGTGCAGCAACCGGTGTGTTGTGCCGGGGAGGATCCGGCATGGATATTTTATACCAGTGGAACCACAGGGCGTCCAAAAGGCGCTGTGTTAAGCCATCGCAGCTTAGCGAGTATGAGCCAGTGTTATTTTTCTGACGTGGACCGTGAGGCACCATGGCAGACTATTTTACACGCAGCGCCAATGAGCCATGGGTCAGGCCTCTACGCACTGGCGCATGTGATTCAAGGCGGCTGTCATGTTATTCCCGGCAGTGGTGGTTTTGATCCGGCTGAGATTTTCCAGTTGATTGAGCATTGGCCAAACGTTGCTTTTTTTGCTGCCCCTACCATGGTTAAACGGCTAGTGGAGTGTCCATCGAACCGTGACATGACAAACTTAAAAGTGATTATTTATGGCGGTGGGCCCATGTACGTTGACGATTTGCATGCTGGTTTGAAGCGTTTTGGCCCGAGGTTTGCTCAGCTTTATGGGCAGGGAGAGAGCCCCATGACAATATCCGCTATGAGCGCTCAAGTGCACGCTAATAAAGATCATCCGCGTTGGTTAGAGCGGTTAGAGTCAGTCGGATTCCCCCAAACTACGGTTGAAGTCAAGATCGCCAGTGAGGATGGGACACATTTGCCTGCGGGCGAGGTTGGCGAAATAATCGTGCGTGGTGACACAATTATGAATGGTTATTGGCAAGACCCAGAGGCTACGGCGCATGCGATACGAGATGGGTGGCTCTTCACCGGCGACTATGGTGTGTTTGACAGCGATGGATTCCTTACCCTCAAAGGTCGAGCAAAAGATGTGATTATTTCTGGCGGGACCAACATTTATCCGCGGGAAGTTGAAGAAATATTAGTAGGCCACTCGTCGGTCTCTGAAGTGTCCGTCATTGGCCGGGCGGACCGCGATTGGGGCGAAGCTGTGGTGGCATATATTGTGCCCGCCGAAGGTAAAACCTTTGACGAAGATAGCTTAGAGGCATACTGTCTTGAGAATATGGCGCGTTTTAAACGTCCAAAATATTATAGAAGTTTGGCGAGCTTGCCTAAAAATAATTACGGCAAGGTCTTAAAGACTGAACTCAGAGAGCTAGAGACGCGTCATTATGCAGGCGAATAACATCGCATTGAAATATCTCGATTCTTTTCGTGCAGGTGATCCCGACACCGTAGCGGCCTTAGTGACTGAAGATTTTATCAACGATCAGGTCGGCCTGTTGGGTGCGCGGTTTCAAGGTAGATCGCTTTATCGCGATCGGTTGGAGCGGTTTCTCAACCGCTTTCAAAGTATTAGATATCAGGCCGAGCAAGTGATTGTGGAAGGGAAAAGTTTGGCTGTCGCTTATAAAATGACCGCAATAGAAGACAAATGTCCCATTGCGATTCGGGGTGTTATGTTGATTACCATAGAAGGTAATTTGATTAAAAAAAGATCCGATTATTGGGATGGTCTCAACTATCTGGCACAGAGTGGTATCGTTTAGAGTCTGTACAGAGTTGAGTTTTTGGGGGCAGGCGAAAACAGTCCGAAACGGTGAGCGCACGTTGCATGCTATGACCTTTAATTATCGTTTGACGTTTTTTACCCAACGGAGCCCAAGTGATGGTTGGCGCTGGGTTTGGTTTTTTTTGTCATATCGACGTGCGTGTATGTCAAAGATATTAGTAATTTTTGCGTGTTAAGGTCCATTGGGACGATGATTTATGAGGAATGTATTATGAGTAGTGGACAACAAGATCAAGAATTCGAACCCAATCATGATTTTCATGTGCCGAAGGCTAGTTGGACACATATTGCATTACATGCGAAGGATATAGATAAAATGATTGCGTGGTACGAAGAGTACACGCATCTGACGCTTTTATACAAAGAGCAAGATGAAAATGGGTATGGAGCTTGGCTTGGCGACAAGACCAAGAGCGAGAACCCCTTTATCTTGGTGTTAATGCAATTCTTCGAGGGCCATGATCCTTTTGCGCCGGTTAAACATCCGTCTCTAGGGCCTTTTGCGCACATCGGTATTGAGCTCCCAGGAAAACAGCAGGTGGATGATATCGGGATCAAAGCGAAAGAGGCAGGTTGCTTGATGCTCGGGCCTGTACGTATGCCTAAACGTATCGGCTATATATGTTTTGTCCGAGATCCCGAGGGTAATACCGTTGAGTTTTCCTATGATCAAGGAGTTTACACGAAGGCCCGAGAAGTTTGGGGACGCATGGAAGAAGAGAGCAGTAATAGTTGATTTATACCATGGGTTGATTGTGTCCCGATGGCAGTCGGTAACGCGCAATTTTGAATCGATGTTAGGTCGGTAAGGCGTAATTTGTTGTCTAAGCCTGCCTGAGATGTCACTGCGATTTGATGCGTAACGCTGACGTCACAACGGCTAGGTCACTGAGAATTATTTAATACAACAAACGAAAAGGAAGAAATGCTTGAAAGCTCTTATATACGAACAACCTGGATCAGATGTACTGCGATATATTGACGTGGCAGACCCAGTCGTAGGGTCACGTGATGTTGTGTTAAAAGTCGCGGCAACGAGTGTTAATCATCTCGACGTTATTCAGCGCAACGGGTGGTTTGCTATGCCGGGTTTCAGGTTACCCCATATTTCCGGAATGGATGTGGCGGGCACTGTGGCCGAAATTGGCGATGCCGTCACGCGAGTTAAAATCGGCGATAGGGTGATTGTTGATCCATCGCTTACGGAGGTTCCTCAGGGATCTAAACTGAGCGGTCGTGGCGATCTTTACGGTGAATTGGGCGTCATAGGCGCCAATGTAGATGGCGGTTATGCAGAAAAATGCCTGGTTCCCGAAACTCATCTGTACCGCATCCCCGATACGATGTCTTGGCATCAAGCCGCGACCTTTCCGACGGCTTGGATGACCGCGCATCATGCACTATTTGATGTGGCGAATTTGCAGGCCGGAGAGACGGTAATGATACACGCCGCTGGTAGCGGAGTTTCTATGGCGGGTATCCAATGGGCGAAACAGGCTGGGGCTACTGTGCTCGCGACGGCGGGGAGTGCGGTTAAATGCGAAAGAGCGTTAGAGCTCGGCGCGGATTATGCCTGTAATAACAGAACTGAGGATGTTACTGCATGGGCAAGAGGTTTGACCGCCGGTAAAGGGGTCAACGTTGTGTTTGATCATGTCGGAGAAGCACTTTGGGCAGCCTCGATGTTTTCTTTGTCACCCAGAGGTCGATTAGTTAACTGCGGCGGCACCTCTGGCAATTCGCCAGTCATTCCAAATTTGGGTTATATGTACCACATGGGGTTGCGCCTGTTAGGGTCAGACCCTTACCGTTATGAAGAATTTGGTCCTGCTTGGGAGGCATATTGCGTCGGAGAATTCACGTCTGTGATTGACAGTGTGTTTGCGCTGTCCGATGGCTTTGAAGCACAGGAAAAACTACATAGAGGTGATTTTTTCGGAAAAATTATCCTGGAGCCATGAAACAGTTATGAGTACTGATGCCCCTTATCCCGAAATCAAAAAAAGCCACACCATGGCTCACCTTGGGCGACCTTGGCGGGACTACAAGCCGCCGCCGTCTGGACCTGTTTGGGATGTGATCACGGCAGGTAACAAATATTGGATGCTGGTTGCGGCCATCGACCTTGGTGTGTTTGACGCGTTTGAGCAACACAGTCAGCAAACGGTGGAGACTCTTGCTGACATGCTGCAGGTATCCACACCTCATTTACGGCACTTGTTAGATTGCATGGTGACCCTTGGGTTTCTTGATCAAATCGACGACTTGTTTGAGCTGACGGAAACGTCTGAGCGATACTTATCTCAAAACGGTCCGGCATCTATGGCATCGCTGGTGCGAGTTTCACCTGGGCCCTTGGAAAATTGGATCAATCTTGCGGAGACCATTCGAACAGGTAAAGTGGGTAAGCCAATAGAGGATGATATTGCGGGTACCTACGGTCCATTAGTGAAAGCCACTTACCCAACACAGCATCGCGTTGCGACCCGATTGGGGCTTAAATTAGGCTGGCAGCGCACGCCGAACCTTCGTATTTTAGATCTTGGTGCGGGTTGTGCGCCCTGGTCGATAGCGGCGATGGAGCAATCCCCAAACTCGACGGCGGTTATAAATGATTTTCCTGAAATCATAGAATTAACCAAAGCGCGGGTCCAAGAATGCGGTCTAACCGACAGGAGTGAATTTCGCCCCGGCAATTTTCATGATATTCCGGTTGAAGACGAGGGCTATGACTTAGTGGTGCTCGGTCATATTTGCCGTACCGAAGGATCGGTATTAGCGCAGAATTTGATCGCACGGGCAGTCAGTGCTTTGAAGCCTGGAGGGCAATTGGTGGTGGCCGATTACTTTGCAGATAATGATAGGAAAATGAATGCATTCGGCGTTCAAATGGGAATGACCATGCTGGCCAATACCCTCAATGGTGGCATGATTACTCATCTACAAATGTCTGACTGGCTGTCTAGCCAAGCCCTTGAAATGATAAGAGTGATTGAACCGATTGGCTTTAATATGGTTTACGTTGCTTCCAAAACAAACGCCTAAATAGAGGTAAATGCATGACTTCTCAGACACCTATAAATATTGATACATTAATCGATGCTTGGTTTATCGTTACGATGAACGAGACGCGGGATATTATTCACAGGGGCTCCGTGGCCGTTTTAAAGGATAAAATTATAGATGTGGGTAAAACGGTCGAATTAGAAAAGAAATATAAGCCGGCGCAGCGCATTGGTGGCGACCGTTTTGTACTCACACCCGGGATGGTTAATTCGCACATACATATCACGGGTGAACCTATCACTCGTGGTTATGTTCCCGACGACACACCTTTCGAGGAAAACGTATTCCAATGGTTGTGTCCACTGTACGCACTGCAAAACCCAGCAGAGGAAATAGTTTCTGCGAGATTAGCGGCAGCAGAAATGTTGCGCAGTGGTACGACAAGCTTTTTAGAGGCGGGGACTATTAATCACCTCGATGATGTGATGGAGGATCTTTCGACGTTGGGAATTCGCGGGCGCGTCGGCAAGTGGGTGTGGGATTTGCCGCCAGAACCCTCGGTCTATCGGCAAACTACCGATCAGGCGGTCAAACACTTGCAGCATCAATTAGAGACGTACAATAAACCCGATGATTTAGTGTCGGCTTGGAGCATCGTCGTTGGACACACTACTTGCAGTGATCCACTTTGGCGCGCAGCTAAAACACTTGCAGACGAGCACGATGTCGGATTTAGTTTTCACATGTCGCCGGCAAATTTAGACCCGATTGGCTTTGTTGCCGAATTTGGTCAACGCCCTATTATCCATCTTGCCGACATTGGTGTACTGGATGACAAGTGTGCCCTCACGCATTGCGTAAGATTGAGCGATCAAGAGATAGAGGTGCTTGCAGAGGTGGGAGCTAATGTTGCGCATTGCCCAACCACAGCCTTAAAGGTGTCTTACGGCATTACTCAAGTGGGAAAATTCCCTGAGATGGTTCAACAGGGAATTAATGTGTCTATCGGTACTGACGGTAACAATGCATCAAATTATTCTGACCTTATGCGTGCCACTTATCTGGTTGCGGGTCTATTCAAAGACGCGCGAGAGGACCCACAGATGTTTCCCGCTGAAAAGGCCTTTGAAATGGCGACTTTGGGTGGCGCGCGCACCATGTTGCTGGATGATCAAATTGGCTCACTTGAAATAGGGAAAAAAGCGGATCTTGTGTTGCACGACACGGATCGGCCAGAATGGCGCCCGTTATTAAATGTGATGAACCAGTTGGTATGGTCAGCCCACGGGGGAGGTGTCCACACAGTTATGGTTAATGGTAAGATCGTCGTAGACAACGGCCACTGCACTACCATTGACGAGGAAAAATTGTGGTCGGATGCTCAAAAAATGGGTGAATCGATTACGGCTAGGTCGGGATTGCCGGACAAAGCAAAGTTCCCAACGATATGAAGGGTTTGAAAGCACATTTCAAATGAATAAATAATTAAAATAAATTAATAATTAAAATAAATTAATTATAAAGATATGCCGATGAATGCACACACGCAATCACCAAAGGTGTGGCGGTTTAGTTCGGATGATTATCCCGTCGATCAGCGAGCGGGGGCGTGGCGAGACAATATGAATCGCCTCTGCCTGCCGGTAGACAAATTGCCTGAAGATAAATCGTTCTTCGGCTCTGTCTCATATCACCAATCCCCATTGGGCATGGAGTTTGCTCTTGTTGATGCCGCGGCCCATGAAATTTCTGGACGTTATTTGGATCAACCCGATGCAATTTGGCTGATTGTTGTACTAGACGGCCAGGCGCAGTTGATTTACGAGGGTGAATGTATCGAATTGACCTGCGGCGATATGGCTTATGGGCCGTGCCGCAGACAGGCTGCTATGCGCTTCCCTGAAAATTTCCGTTTATTGCACGTGCGGATCCCTCGATTGACGCTCAGCCCTCGCGTTCTTTCCCCGTTACTTTTAAATGTTGGCTACTTACGCACCCGCTCGGGGATTGATCATGTCTTCGCGGGTATGCTTCGTGCTCTATCAGAGACGCTAGACGAAATTGAATTTGGCGATCTTCGGCCAATTGAGTTGGCATTAACAGAATTTTTAATCAATAGTTTAAAAGGAGAGCAAGCTATTTTTGGCATGGGCGGCGCAGCTAGAGCAAAGGCCTCGCATTTTCACAGCATCTGTCAGGGTATTGAAACCATGCTGAGTGATCCTGATCTGAATCTAAAATCTGTGGCCAACGAATTTGGTGTCTCAACGCGTTACTTGCAAAAGCTGTTCACAGGAGCCGATACGAGTTTTAGTTGTTATTTAAGAGATCGCCGGCTCGAGCGCTGCCAAGCCGATTTGATCAACCCTCTTCATGCGCAGTTATCAATTTCTGAAATATGCTTCCGTTGGGGCTTCAACGGTTCAGCACACTTTAGCCGCGTTTTTCGGGCCAAGTATTCGGTATGTCCTCGTGAGTATCGGCGCAACCGTAGCGTTAAAAATCACCTCTGAGCAGATTTTTTGGCTGCTATCCTCATCCATCATTAATACAAAATTCATTTCACATAGAGAAAAGACTGCGCATCAAGAGCTGGCAGCATTTTTTATTTGTTTACATTATTTCACATAAAACGCCTCAGACATCCATGCCGGAGGCGCGTGTTATGACGGTCATCCCAAATCGGGAATCGATTTGACGTGGGCTACCACCTGTATTTGATCGACGCAATGACTTCGCGTGGAGGTATGTATTCTTTACTGGTCGACCAAATACCAAATGGGTTGTTGAAAATATTGTTGACACCGTCTTCATCCCCAGCATTTGAAATTACCAATCCAAAACTCAGCGGCGATGCAGGGTTGTCATAAGAAAAACTTAGATTGACTATATCGTAGCTTGGCACTTTGTCGTAAAGAGGATTGTTGAACACGCGTGCGTGCATTTCGCCGCGGTGCACGTACTCTACACGGGATGTGAATTCTGCTCCGTTTTCAAAAGTATGTGTATTAGTGAGTCCGATTCTAGCCATTACATCGGGCATCTTAGGCGGCTCATTACCCCTGAGGTTAGTGCCATTCGCTAGCCCCATTTTCGCGCCAAAACCCCCGTCGGTGTAATAACCCACACCCGGCGATAACGCCTCTCTAAAGTCAACAACGTCCATCGCAAAGATATCATCTTTTAATTCACCGTCTTGCCAAGAGAGCATACCGTCTAGACGCCAGCTTTCGCTTAATTGGGCACTGAATTCGGTTTCGATACCCTTTTCCTCTAAGTTCGGAATAGTGTTTGTCCCACCACCATGAGGTACTGGGTCCTCGAAAATATACTGAAGATTTTCGTGATCATAATAAAAAGCGGTGACGTTGAAGCGCACTCGACCGTCTAAAAATGTATTTCTGCTGCCGATTTCAAATGCAGTCAATTCTTCTGGTTCGAAAGCGACCGGGAGCAGTATGGCGCCGCCAGTAATTGCTCCAGGATTGGTGCCTCCATTTTTCCAGCCTGTCGATATTAGGCCATACACCATATTGTCGGCCGTGAGGTTCAGATCAGCACCAATCTTCCAAGTCACTGCGGAGTCATTAGTTTTGCGAGAGAATGGACCAAAAAGGCCAAAAAATTGTTCGCCAAAATCCTTTTGTTTTTCATCTTGCCAACGAATACCGGCGGTCAGCGCCAGTTTCTCGCTAACGCGATAAGTGGCTTGTCCATAGGCTGCGAGATCTTGGCGAGAGACGGTGCGGGCCTCATTAAAATTCAGTACCGACTGAAATGGAACTAAATTACTAGCGCTTGGGTTCGCTATTGCCGCTGCTGAATCGGAGTATGGAGCGCCGCCGGTGGCCTCTAGGAAGTTGTTGTAATTGTCATGATCAAGATAATAGAGACCAAGCGCCCAATCTAGTTTCTCACCTTTGCGAGTAATGTTAATTTCCTGACTAAATGCTTTGGAATCATTGTCCCAAAACGGTAATACGTCCCAGTTGTCAGGGCTATAGAAACCCAGCCTATCGATACTTATGGTATCTTCGGTGAGTCGATCTCCGTCGGTAGACTGCTCTTTTTCAAGTTTTTGGTAACCGGTCAACGATTTGATCAGCACACCAGAATCGGTTTCCCATTCCACTATGATCGAAGCACTTTGATTGTCGAGCTTAAAAATACCTGGAAAATCTTGAGTGAGTTCACGCGGGTCTGGGTTGGGGTCATTGACATTTTTTTGAGCGGCTGCATTTTGGTCTGATTGATGGGCAAAGCCCTGCACAAGAATACTCAGATTGTCTGAGGGTTCCCACAAGAGAGCCAAGCGTCCTGTAACAGAATCGCCGTCATCAAGTTCATAACCGTCGAGTGCTCCGCCTTTAATCTCAGAAAACCCGTCGTGGGTGTGTTTTTGGAGAGAGGCTCTAAGCGCTGTATTGTCGCTCAGGGGGATGTTGAATGCGGCTCTTGCGTTCACGGTGCTGTAGGTACCAAAGCCTAACTCCGTGTAACCAAGCGTTTCATTGAGCACCGGTTTTTTGGTAACTAGGTTGATCGCCCCCCCAGTAGTGCCTTGACCGAACTCCGTGCCTTGAGGGCCTCGAAAGACTTCTATGCGCTCTAATTCTCCAAGATCAAGTCCCATCGATAGGGGGTTTGCCAGATACAGACCGTCGATATAGGTTAATACGCTGGGTTGAGAGGCAATATTCTGCGCGGTTTCCCAGCCAATGCCTCTGATCGACACGACCCTGCCTGCGCCATCATTTTTGGCGACGACGAGACCGGGCGTATAACCATTAAAATTGTCGAGCTTTAAAATATTGGAGCGGTCAAAATCTTCACCTGAGGTCACAGAGACGGCGATAGCGGCGTCTTGCAATGCGACTTCAGTTTTTCTGGCTGTAACGGTTATTTCCTCTAACTCAAGCGACTCTGCAAATGCAGGTGATGTAAAGGACCCAGCCATGCATAGTGTTAGATAAATTGGAACAAGACGAAATCTAGCTTTTAGTGTACTCATTTTTATTATCCCTTGGTTGCTTCATCTTAAAGACGCGCAATTTATTATATGCATCGATTACCTTGCGCAACCTAATGCCCCTGCATTTAGAGAAATGACAGAGATTATCGTTTTCACACTAAAATTGTGTGCTACTCGCAAGTAAAGTTTTTGCACAAACGCGCCCCGAGTATTGACATTTTTTTAGGTGGATGCATTTGACACGATAATTTAATCAGTAATAACGTATGGTTACGCTCGGTTATTAGAAGCATGCGCTATTTTTCGGAGATATCTGTCATTTCTGGGTTTAAACGCTGTGATGGCGGCTTTAATAATTTACACATAACCAATGTTAAATAGCCTTCGTCTACTTTTCAGGGCCGCTATCTTATGAATAAAGAAGACAAAACCACTGCCAGCGAGTTGCTGCATAGGCTCCCGAGTCTATTGGAGTTGGGTGGTAAAAAAGTGATGGACGAGGCTTTGGCGACCTTGAATGATCAACCGTTGGGAGAATCCGACGAGTTGAGCTCGAGTTTTGCATGGACACACTTTATTACCGAATTAGATTGTAGCGGTCAGAATTTATCTACACTAGATCTCTCGCCATACCCTAATCTTCATGAACTTTGGTGCGGACACAATGATCTCTCGCAATTAAATTTGTCGCATACTCCTAGATTGAACATTCTTTACTGCGAAAATAATGCGTTAAGTGCGTTAGATTTAACACACACTCCGGAGCTAAAATGGCTAGATTGCCGAGAAAACTATCTGACTAAACTGGATGTCAGATCGACGCCAAATTTGTCTGAATTACGCTGTGATTCCAATCAAATTACTGAACTTAATATGACTCATACGACAAAGCTACTGAGTGTTTATTGCGCTGAAAATAGGCTCGCCGAATTAGATTTGTCACGAACGCCAAATCTCAGGGTGTTATATTGTTACGGCAATAAATTACCGGAAATTGATTGCTCGACCACCCCTGAACTTAAATGGTTGTGTGATCAAGAAAATGGCCGTGTAATGATTCACCGCAGACAATAAAAGTTCCAGCGCGTTGGTCGCTCAATACACATCACATGGCGCGCCAGAAGTTTTGGACTTCGGTAAATTGCCAGTCCCAGAGGATCGTCAAATTTTGGTTCAGGTGGCCGCTGTCAGCGTATCCGATCGACAGACGATTACTTAGCGGTGAACTTGAAGAAGTTATTACACGCACTTTCCCCGTCGTCTCCGGTTGGGCTTCTCTGGGCGCATTCTAAGACGAGCAAGTAATGTCAGGGATTGGCGCATCGGAGATGAGGTTATTGGCTTGGCCTTTAGCGGGTCCATTCGGCATGGAACTGACGCTAAATATATGCCGCTAGACGCGTCCTGTCTCGCGCTCGAACCTTTTGATTAGCCTTTATAACGGGTGCCGCACTGCCTCTAGTCAGTCTAACTGCGTGGCAGTCGCGGCATGAGTATGCCAATTTGTGTGATGGGCAGACCGTGCTAATTCCGGCAGGTGCAGGCGACGTCGGGGGCGTTGCCATCCCCATGGCAAAGTATTTAGGTGCGATTGTATACACCACTGCCCGGAAGAAAAATTTTGAGTATGTATCGAGCGTCGGCGCAGATTGTGTGATCGACCATTCGGCGGCTGACTATGCCACCGAAATTAGTGTGCGAGAAGGCTGCGATCCCCAATCGGTAAGGGGACATACTGAGTTTTATGCATATCTTCTCAAGTTCATCATTTTTCTGCCGAGTCAAAAATCCCCGCTTGTGTTGAAGTATACGCAGCGTATTAATCACACTACCGAACTAGAAAACACGTATGATATGTTATATCATTTTAACCTTTGATAGCTGATAGCTGATAGCTGATAGCTGATAGCT
>CESU01225960.1_pt1 | contig 25174 bp, 20 predicted proteins | sample 531141 | NCBI WGS metagenome assembly CESU01 (sample SAMEA2621401, study PRJEB7988) | marine metagenome | isolation source: saline water (ENVO:00002010), including
CCTTCGTATCCTAAAGCTAAGTTTTCTAAATCTTTTAATCGTTGGATGTAAGACTCCACTACTTCTCTTCTAGCCCCAGGACGTGCCCCTGATATAGCATCACAAACCTGGACGATAGGAGAAATCATATACTTCATTTCGATTTCATCATGGTGAGCACCTATAGCATTACAAACTTCAGCATTCTCTCCATACTTCTCAGCTAGTTTCATTCCGAGAATAGCATGTGGTAATTCGGACTCCTCATCAGAAACTTTTCCGATGTCATGAAGTAAACCAGCTCTTTTTGCTAGCTTGGTATTTATTCCTAGTTCTGCTGCCATTGTAGCACACAAGTTCGATACTTCTCTAGAATGTTGAAGAAGGTTTTGTCCGTATGAAGAACGGTATTTCATTCTTCCCACCATTCTTACAAGCTCATTTTTCAAACCATGTATTCCTAAATCAATACATGTTCTTTTCCCTATCTCCGCTATTTCTTCTTCTATGTTTTTGGTAGTCTTTTTTACTACTTCTTCTATTCTAGCAGGGTGGATTCTTCCATCAGAGACTAACTGATGGATAGAAAGGCGAGCTATCTCTCTTCTTACCGGGTCAAAACAACTTAGTATAATAGCTTCTGGTGTGTCATCGACTATGAATTCTACTCCAGTAGCAGCTTCTAGAGCTCTAATATTTCTACCTTCTCTGCCTATAATCCTACCCTTTATATCGTCACTTTCTATATTGAATACAGATACCGAATTTTCTACAGCATGTTCTGTAGCTACTCTTTGGATAGATTGAATAACTATTTTCTTAGCTTCTGTGTTGGCTTTTAATTTAGCCTCATCTAAGATTTCTTGAATTTGTTCTGATGCTTGAGCTCTTGCTTTGTCTTTAAGCTGCTCTCCTAATTGAGTTTTGGCTTCTTCAGCAGAAAGTCCACTTATGTCTTCTAAAAGTGCGACTGCCCTCTCTCTAGTGGTCTCTAGTTCGCTTTGTTTAGTTTTTAATGCAGTAATTTGATTGTCTAGATCTTTCTGAATCCGATCAGTATTGTTTTGAGCTCTTTTCTGGTGCTCTAAATCTTTATTCAGTTTAGTTTCTTTACTCTTTACTCTATCCTCGGCGGACTGTATTTTTCGAGTTCTATCTTTTATAGAATTATCATGTTTTTCCTTTAGTTCTAAAAATCGCTCTTTAGCCCTTAACTCCTTATCTTTTCTTATAGTTTCCCCTCTAGCTTCTGCTTCAGCTATGAGAGCTTCTTTTTTCTTGGTGAGAGTGTTGATGAATAAAAAGTATCCAATAACGGCTCCTGCCAGAAGTCCACCTATGCCTGCTATAACTTCTATCATGTTTTTTCCTTTATGGAAAATCGAAAAATTCCCTAGAAACTTAAATTAGTGCCTCAGATTTATTGACCAGCCTTTCTAAGCTTGATATTAGATCTGAATCTAAACTTGACTCTACTGAAGAGGAGTTTTTAGCAGCTTGTTTAACCGCCACTTGAAGAGCAGCCATAGCCATTAAATCTTGTTTATCCTGAACAGCATAATTCTCTTTTAATGAGGTGATAGTTTTGTCTAGATCTGCAGCTATGCTTAGGACCATAGATTCATCTTTAATCGCCACTGTTAATGGGTATTTCCGGCCTCCTATGCTTACCTTTATGGAAATATCTTCACTCATTAATTTTAGAGTTCTATTTAGTTATTTAGTAGTGTGAGACACTCGTCAATTTCTTCTATTAATCCTTCAATTTTCAGTTTAACTCCCTTTTCTATTTTAGGAGAAATAATTGAATTAGATTCATTGGTTTTATAGGTTAGAAGTGATGTTTTTTCATTTTCCAAGGAAGTTACCTTCTCTTTTAAATCTTCTAACTCTAGCGCTTGTAAAATACATTTTTCTTTCAAAGCTACTTTCTCTGCTCCTAAGGAATCTATATTCTTTTCAAGTTTTATAAGTAATTCTTTTGGATTCATCTAAGATAATAATCACTAACCAATCTATGGTTACAAATGTAGTTAGTATCTGACCTATCCCCAAGCTTTCAAAATCATATTTATACTAAGTTCTGATAATAGGATTGTGGAAAGATTCTAAATCCTGCTGAGTGGGGAGGTGTAAAAGTGTTGAATTTTGGACATGATATTTTCTGAGATGGTCAAATTTTTCTGCGCTACAATGCTTCTTATTGCTTTACAGCAAGTTAGTTATGCTCAAAGGATTTCTGATAGTCTAGGTTTTCGGAGCCCAGTAGATATCCCTATCCTTCTCAGTGGTAATTTCGGTGAATTTAGGTCTAATCATTTTCATACGGGAATAGATATTAAGACCGATAGAAAAACAGGGTTTCCGGTTTATGCAATAGCTGATGGGTGGGTAAGAAGAATAAGAACACAGCCATTTGGCTTTGGTAAAGCGCTTTATCTGGATCATTTTACCGGACATACAAGTGTATATGCTCACTTGGATAGTTATAATGACTCTATTACTGATTTCCTAAACTTAGCTCAAAAACTACTAAAACGAAATGAAGTAGATATTTCACCTAATAAACTCAGAATTCCTGTAGTAAAAGGAGATTTAATTGGTTTTACGGGAAATACAGGTAGCAGCGGAGGCCCTCATTTACACTTTGAGGTAAGAACATCTGATACTGAAAAACCCTTAAACCCTTTGCTCCTAGGTTTTAAAGTAAGAGACGATGTGTTGCCTATTGTTAATGGTATTTTAGTTGAACATTTTACAGATTCTGTAAGAGGTAAAGTTAACTCAACCAAGAGGTATTATGCTAAAGGCTCATTTGCTAAAAGAACAATTGACAGCGTGGTTGAGTTATCTGATTCTTGTGGAATTTCTGTTCATGCATCGGATTATTTGTCGGGTTCTGCAAGTAGCTGTGGTGTTTATAAAATAGATTTATTCATAGATGAAAAATTACATTACAGCATACAGCTAGATTCGCTCGACTTTTCAGTTGGCAGATATATAAACGCGCATAAAAATTATGAGGTCTTTAAAAAAGAAAAGAGCAGTTTTCATAGATGTTTTAGAATGCCTAATAATAAATTAGAAATTTACAATTCTGAGTTAAATGGTCTAGTTTCATTTAAGGATAATAACACTCATAACGTGTCTATTAAAGTATGGGATGCAGCTATGAATTTAAGTGAGTTGACTTTCAAAGCAAAAGTAACTAAGTCAAAACAAGCTTCTCTTTATAGCGCGCATTCTTTTGTGAAATTTGATGAAGCAAACTCTATTGAACATGAGCGGTGTTCAATTAAAATCCCTCCTTTTAGATTAATAAATGATGAGCTAATCTCCATAGAAAAAGTAAAATCGCCATCTTCTTACTCAAGACATTCATTCTACAAAATCGGGGATGTATTAATTCCTCTTCAGAATTCATGTATCCTTAGTATTAAGCTAGATAGTTTAGGTGATTTAGATTCTACGAAATTATTTGTCTCTAGGTATAATCCTGAAAACGGGAGATACCGCACTCAAGGTGGCGAGTATAAAGATGGATGGGTTAGGACTAGAGTGAAAAAATTCGGTATATACACTATCAACTATGATGATGATAAACCTATAGTCAACTTGAAAGGGAACGCTAAGTCGATTAGAGACAATGGTAAGATAAATATATCCGTTGCAGACGATAATAGTGGAATATCGTCTTATAATTTGCTGGTAAATGGTGAATTTATACCTCTATACTATAATTATAAATCCGCTCTTTTAGAAGGGGAGTTGGAAAAGGAATTACTTTTAGAGGATGTCCTGCATTACCGAATAGAGGTTTCTGATGGACGTGGAAATACAGAGATAAAAGAAGGCGCTTTTTAATTCTTTTTAAGAATTTTCACTTCGTACTCTTTTTCGCTTTTATTTGACAACGAAGATGATCTCATCCATGGATTTAAATCTTTTAATTCTCTGTAAGTTAAACCGAACTTCTCTGAAAATATTACAAGGTCGTTTATTGCTGTGTCGACTGTTATGACATCAAACTCATACGGCTGATATAAATCTTTAGGTCGCACTCTAAAACCATACTTTCCTGCATTATTCATAATCTCTTTAACAGCAAGAATTCTATAAACGTATCTGCTAGTTTCAGCGTTTAAATTCAAATCCCAATAATTGTCTTGATTTTGGTTTGTTAGGTTCTTAGTGACCCCTCCAGCGCCCATGTTATAGGAAGCTGCTACTAGAGCCCAGTCATTAAATGATTTATACGAATCCCTTAAATATGCACAAGCTGCTCTAGTCGATTTTTCAAGATGATTTCTTTCGTCTACATTATTATTTATTTCCAGCTGGTAAGATTTTCCTGTGCTTTTCATGAACTGCCAGTAACCTTTGGCTCCTGCAGGTGAAGAAACTGTTGTTAATCCACTTTCTATTAATGCTAAGTATTTTAGATCTTCAGGCATACCTTCTTCCTTTAGTATTCTCTCTATGGTGGGAAACCATCTATTGGCTCTTTTCATCATTAAAAAAGTATTACTATGCCAATAAGTGTTTACTAAGAGTTCTCTATCTAGCATCTCAGCCACATGAGGGTTTTTTAATGGAATCTTTTGTCCGCAAAATGTTAACCCTTGCGGCACGGCTAGAGAAAATACCTTGTAATTGTCTGACACGTGATGCTCGTAGTATTTGTCTTGGTCTTCTTTAGTAGTCCCCTGAACCATGAGATAAGTAATACCTCCGCCTAGTAGAATGGTTAACGTGAATTTTAGAATATCTTTCAATTGAATCTTATTTGTAACAAATTTACAGCAGAATAAGAAGCAGTGAAATAGAATTATTAAGAATTGTCAGAAGGGAGAGATGAAATCTTTGAAAACAATCCCTGTTAAGTCCTTTTTACTTCTTAATAAACTATCTAGTCCGATAGAGAAATATTTAGACTCTTCAAGAAGTATAGACTCTTCGCTTTCTGGATGATAATAGTCAGAACATTTATATTGAAGATGAGTTTCATTCTCTAGAGCTAAAAAACCATGAGCTATTCCTTTTGGAATGTAGAGACATTTTGCATCATCAGAAGAGAGCTTATATTTCCCTATTTTACCATAGGTTGAAGAGTTTTCTCTAATGTCTAGAAAAACATCTAAACCCTTCCCTTTAGTTACTCTTAACAACTTCGCTTGGGCATGGGGAGGTTTTTGAAAATGAAGTCCACGAAACACGTTTTTCTTTGACTGAGAATGGTTATCCTGAACGAAGGTTATTTCTTTATCGATGCTTTGATGAAACTCCTTTTGATTAAAGCTTTCCAAGAAAAAACCTCGCTCATCCCTATGAATCTCAAATTCTATGAGAAAAACACCAATTATATCTAATTCAGTAAACTTCAAGGCATACTTTAATTTGCGGGATTCATAATAGAGTAAATGACAAGTAGACTGCTGAATAAAGATAGAACAGGAGTCAAATCTCCTAAGATTTCCTGCGCTAACTCAGTTGTAGGTTCTACATATATAATATCATTAGCTTGAACTACACTATTAGCATATTGAACTCCTTCTATGGTACTTAAATCAAGTAAGTAAACTTTTACATCTCCTTTTACCTTTCTTATTAGTTTGATTTTGTGCGCTTTTCCTCTAGTAGATATTCCCCCAGCCATGGCTAATACCTCTATTACGCTTGTATTGTTATTCGTAAGAGCCACAGTTCTAGCTGCACCACCTGAGCCGGGGAAAACAATAACTCTGTTATTGGTAACCTCTACTTGCACAAAAGGATCATTATAAAAAACCTCATACATTGCAGACACTGAATCCTGAGCCTCGGGAACTGTTAATCCTGTAATGTTAACTAAGCCCAGGGTAGGGAGGTCTACTAAGCTATCAGGTCGTACTAAGTAATTTAGAGAAAATGATAGATTTCTACTAGCGTTCGGTTGATTTCTATTTAGTTCTAATAGTTGGATTCCGTTATTTGTAAATAGTCTAAAGTTCAGAATGTCATTAGGGGAAATTGTATATTCTGCCTCAGACTTAGCTATAAACGTATCATATTCATACTCTGTAGGAGTTTTAAACATAATATTATTATTAATCGTACATGAAGAGGCTAATGTGGCTAAGATGATGTAGCCTAAAATTTTGTTCATTTCACAAATTATAGAACAAATTTAAGGATACTAAGCTCAGTTTTTGGCATAGTTTTGTACTTATGAATGATTTGCGCAGTAATAGAGTTTCTTTAAGGGCTATCGAGTCGAACGATTCGGAAGTTTTATTCGATATAGAAAATGACACTTCAGGTTGGATTCAGTCCGATAATTTTCTTCCCTTTAGTAAAGATATGCTGAGTAGATATACTTCCGGCAAGCATGACTTAGTCAGATTTGGACAGTATCGATTTATGATTGAAAAAACGTCAGAGATAAAGCCAATTGGGTGTGTAGACTTGTTCGATTACAATGCAGTCCACTCGAGGGCAGGAGTGGGTATTTATATTTCAGAAAGTCATCGAAATAAATCTTACGGAAGAGAGGCGTTAGAGCTCTTAATTAGTTATTCTAAAGCACGATTAAACTTGAGAATGCTTCATTGCAGTATCTTGGATAATAATGAGACCAGTAAAAGATTATTTAACTCTGTAGGTTTTAGTGAAACTGGCGTCAGGAATAATTGGTACTTGTCTAAGGGAGATTATAGAAATATAATCCTCCTTCAAAAAGAGCTGTAAATTCATTCAAACCAATTCTGAATTTTTTCAGAGAGTTGTTCTATATCTATCGGCTTCGGCAAGTAGTCGTCCATACCCTTTTTTATAAACGGATTTTCAGTGTTTGAGACAGAAGTAGCTGTCATAGCCATAATAATAGGTTGGTCGTTTTGACTTAATAGTCTTCTTATTTGCCTGGTGCATTCATAACCATCTAGGTTAGGCATTTGAATGTCCATAAGGATTAAATCGAATATTTCTGATTTTATAAGTTTTATAGCCTCATCTCCATCAACAGCAGAAGAAGCAGGGAGACCAAGCAGCATTAATGATTTAAGAATTACAGCTCTGTTTATGGAGTTGTCTTCAACTACTAAAATCTTGAGGGAAGAGCGAATGGGACTAATTATAGGTTTAGCTTTTTTACTTAAGATTGAATTTGACTTTTCTTTTTTTCGTATCTCAGATAGTTCACTTTGTGTTTCTCGAGACTTGTTTTCTGATATTGTTGTTTTAGTGCTTTCTGTTGTGTGAGATACTATTATGGAGAAAATAAAAGTTGATCCTTTTCCATACTCACTTTCAGCCCATATTTTCCCGTTTAGCAAATCTATTATTTTTTTGCAGATGGACAATCCTAAGCCAGTGCCTCCAAATTTTCTCGAAGTAGAACTATCAGCTTGAGTGAATGAATCGAAGATCGTATCTAACTTTTTAAAGGGGATTCCGGTGCCTGTATCTTTGATAGAGAATGTTAATTCAGAATAATCTTCTTGAAAGTTAGTCTGCTTTACATCTAAAATAATTTCCCCGTTTTCTGTAAACTTGATGGCATTTCCTATCAGATTTGTGAGGATTTGACGAATTTTAAGTTCGTCTGATTTAATTATGTCCGGTATGTCTTTATCTAGATGGCTGGAAAGACCTAACCCTTTTGAAATAGCTGTTGGCGAGAGGATTTTTAGCACTTGATTCACGAGTTTATTCAGAGAGAAATCTACGTCCTCTACTTGGGATTTCCCAGATTCAAGTTTACTAAAGTCCAAGATCTCATTGATAATATCCAAGAGGTCGTGAGCACTCATTTTGATTGCGTTTACAGCGTCTCTTTGTTCTATGTCTAGCTTGCCTTGGGAGAGTGTATGAGTCATCCCTATTACTCCGTTTAGCGGAGTCCTTACTTCATGAGTCATATTGGCTAAAAATTCAGATTTTGTTTTATCTGATTGTATTAGTTTTTTATTAGTAGTTATTAATTTTTGATGACTCTCTCTTAATTTATTTAGCGCTGGTTTGATTACTAAGAATATTTCAATCAAGAGCACTAGAATCATTATTCCTGATAGGATAAGTTCTAATTTTTTTAATTGAGATATTTTAGCTGCATTTTCTTTTTCAAAAGAGAATACAACCTCATTTAGGATTTGGCTATAATCTTCAGATTGGACTAGAGTCTCTGTGAGATTTTCAGCGTCTGAATTCTTTGAGTTAAGCGTGTTTTTAACCGCTAGTTCTAGTCTGTTTAAATTCTTGGAAGCAGAAAGCAATAGCGTTTTCACTTTTTTAGTATTGTCCCCATTCAAGTTGTATTTTGGGTCTCCGTATGTTAAAGCCTTATGCCTATCAGAAATTTTTAGAATAGCTCTTTTTAGTTCAATTTCAGAGTTTTTTGTAGAGAGAGAATTAGTTCTTTCTGAATGGATTTTTAAGGCGAACTTGGCTACTTTATTTGCTACAGATGACTGATAGCTTGCTAAAGAGATTTTATTCCCGTCATTAGTTTGACTATCGAGATGTGATCTAATAATCACCTGAGAAACTACTGTTACTGCTATAATAGTAATAACGAATAAGGTGTAATATCTTTTGTAATTTATATTTTTCATGTGAATTTCACAGAGGGTAAATATACGGCCCTCAGAGAAATTCACAGAATAAATTGGCTATAGTTCGACTAACTTTCGGTATTTGATTATTGCTGATCTCGGCCTGTCCATCATAATAGGTTGACTGATGAAATCTTTCATTCCTGAATCTAAACAAAGTTTCATTTTTTCTTTGAAGGCGCTCTAGTAATGTTTGAGTGGTGAAAGCATAAAAGCTAATGAGACTTAAATATTGAGTAATTTATTCCTCGACTTCCTAAAACGTTGATCAAATAATCATTGCCGGAATAAATCGAGTCAAAACTCTCTATTCTTCTGGTTCTTTGAAATTTTTTAGCAAAAATACAAATCCGTAAAGGAGAATAGATGAAAACTCTAAAAAGGTCATTAATCTATAATAATCCAAACCATTAGCTGATTTATTATCTTTGGCTATAATGCTGAGAGCTTATATAATTAGTTTATTTAATTTTTTTCATCTTTTCTTAAATCGCTTTTTTCCAATGAAAGTTATAGCTTTTTTGGGATTTGTTGTAATAAGCATTCAGTTAGATGGACAAGTGATCGACTCACTTGAAAGACAAAGTAAGGTGAAAAGAATGCTTTCTGTATCAGCTACAGGGCTATTTACAATAGGGAGTTACGCTATACTAAACGAGGTTTGGTACGAAGACTTTGAAAGGGTTAATTTCCATTTTTTTGATGACTTCCAAGAATGGAACGGAATGGACAAGGTTGGACATTTGACTACAGCTTATAGTATTTCTGAAAGATCTTGTGAACTTTTCGAAAAGTCAGAATGGTCTAGTAAGTCTCCATATTTAGGTGCTTCGTTTGGGTTTGTATATACGTCTCTCTTAGAATGCTTGGATGCTTACTCTGCAGATTGGGGATTTAGCATGTATGATCTCGGATCTAACTTTATAGGAGCAGGTGTTTATTTATTTCAGGAAAAGAAGTTTAACAGTCAGCCCATTAGATTCAAGTGGAGTTATTCTAAGTCAGGTCTGGCTGAAACTGCCACTAATTTATTAGGTTCTAATGTCTATGAAAGTCTATTGAAAGATTATAATGGTCAGACATATTGGGCATCGGTTGCATTCATGAGAATTAATAGTAGGCATGAACGATGGATTTGCGCATCACTGGGGTATAGCATAGACGGATTTATTAGAGCACGTGCTCAGGACATTGATAGTGGTTTCAATCCGAGGTCACAGTATTACCTTTCGTTAGATATAGACTGGAGTAGAATACCTACAAAAAACAAACATTTAAAAAATGTATTAAAGGCATTTAATTTTATAAAAATTCCTTTTCCTGCGCTACAATGGGACAAAAAAAAAGGAGTGATATTCCGGCCTTTATATTTTTAAATAAAACCTTTTTTCACTCTTTGATAATTGACTAATCTTGTTATCGAATAAGTGAAAACAAAATAAATGTCATTATCTGAAGAGTTTAAAGCTCGTGTCCAAGAGATATATCTAAGAAAGTGTAGAAAGTGAGCGCCAAAAGAACATAGCGCAATAAAGGAAACATCAAAGAATACTATGGTTAGTCAGCTCGATAGAAATATACTTAGAGAGTTGACTAAAAGTTTATTAGGTGATGTAGATATAAAAAAATAATCAATGAAATTTTTTAAAATAATATCAGCGGCCTTTTTGGTCTCTTGTGCTCCGCAGGGACAAGGTAAAGATGCAGGTAAAGTATCTGCCTCTAATTCTTCCTCAGAGGATAACAATAATCAAGATTTAATCATGAGCGATCTTTTAACGGCTTTTTGGAATGTAGAGAACCTCTTCGACTTCGAGGATGACGCCAAAACTAGGGATAATGATTTTCTGCCAGATGGTAAGTATAATTGGACAGAAAGTAAATACTATCAAAAATTAGATAGGATAGCTCAAGTGATGAATGATTTTGGTGATGAGCTGCCACATTTAATGGGGCTTGTGGAGGTAGAGAACTTTAAAGTTTTAGAGGATTTAGTAAAACATGATGATATAAGAAAGGCGGGCTATAAAATCCTTCATAAGGAAAGTAAAGATCAGAGAGGTATAGATGTGGCAGTTCTTTATAACCCCAATTACCTTTCGTTAATCGAGTTTGAGTTTTTAGATATCGATTCTCATTCAGATAAATCTCTTTTCAGTAGAGACATACTTTATGCCGGCTTTAAACAAGCAGACGGAAGTGTTCTTCATTCCTTTACTAATCATTGGCCAAGTAGGAGGAATGGTTGGAAAGAAACTGAGCATAAAAGGCTGGCAGCAGCAAAAACGCTAAAGAGTAAGTTAAACGACATTAAGTTAACAAATCCTGATGCTCAAATTCTGATATCAGGAGATTTTAATGATTATCCAGATAATAAATCTCTATTTGAAGTAATAGGAGCTAAAAGTATAAAAGATAAATCTGCAGATTTAATTAATCTAGCTTTTGAACTAGATAAAGATAATCTAGGGACCATAACTTATGATGGTGACTGGGGTATGTTTGATATGTTTATAGTCAGTAAAAGTCTTTTAAATAAGACTAGCTGGGATGTGAAAAAGAGTGAAATGAAAATTTTCAAAGAGGACTACTTACTTTATTATGACAAAAAACATCAGCAGAATCAACCGAGCAGATTTCAGGGCAATAGATTCTATGGAGGCTATTCTGATCACTTGGCTATATATCTTCATTTAGAAAAAAAATAAATCTTTACTAGCTCGATAATTTAGATCTGTACAGTTAGAATAAAAATTTTAGTTGCGTAGTAAAACACTTCCAATCCAAATTAAACAACTGTTCTGGAAAAAAAAAGAAATATGTAAATTGCCTGTAATTATATTATTATTGCAAGGAAGTGTAATAATTACACATTATAGAATTGAGAAAAGGAATAATACTTGAATTAGCTGTACCCGTGAGACATGAGCCTTCGGATAAAGCGGAAATGGTGAACCAACTTCTATTCGGAGAAGAATATGAGGTATTAGAAAAAAGAGAGAAATGGATTAGAATAAAAACGATTCATGATTCCTATGTGGGCTGGATAGACATAAAACAACACTCTGAAGATAGGATTGAATCTTTGGAGGGTGCTTATTGCGACGCTTATGTTACGCTTAGGCATATAAAAAGAGGTGCATTAAACGTAACTCCAGGCTCGTTTCTTCCCTCTGAAGAAATTCTAAGAGAGTTGAATTTCGAAATAGTTGAAAATGACCAAGTTCCTAAAGACTTAAGAGAATCCTGTATGCTTTTTCTAAATGCCCCATACCTCTGGGGAGGAAGAACACCTTATGGAATAGACTGTTCAGGCTTAACACAGTTAGTGTTTCGTTTGTTGGGTGTTTATATCCCTCGGGATGCATCTGAACAGGTAGAGCTAGGGGAGCAAATTTCATTTGTGGAAGAGTCTAGAGAGGGAGATTTAGCATTTTTCGATAATCCTGAAGGTAGAATTACCCATGTAGGAATAATTTTAGAAGAGGGTGGAGCTAAAGAGATAATCCATGCGTCAGGAAGAGTGCGAATAGATAAACTAGATCATAATGGGATTTATAATGAAGATACACAATCCTATTCTCATAAATTTAGAACAATTAAACGAATATTATAACTATGAAAGAATCTGAAAATTTAGATAATATGCCGACTGATGTATCGATAGATAAGGCTCCTAATTATAATGGGGCACTGGCTACGCTAGTAACTGTATTCTTCTTTTGGGGATTTATAGCTGCAGGAAACGGTGTATTGATTCCATTTTGTAAAACTTATTTTAATTTAGACCAATTTCAGAGTCAGTTAATAGATTTTGCTTTCTATGGAGCCTATTACATGGGTGCTCTGATGTTATTCGTGGTGTCAAGTCTTAAAAAGACAGACATTATGAATAAGTGGGGATTTAAGAGTGGTATAGTGAAAGGGTTGATTTTATCTGCTTTAGGAGCAGGGGCTATGATACTGGCAGTTAATGGGGCCGAAGCAGGCGATTCTTCAGCTTTCGCATTTATTTTGGGTGCATTATTCATAGTAGCGTTAGGGTTTTCATTACAGCAGACAGCTGCTAATCCATTCGCAGTAGCATTGGGTGATCCTGAAACTGGTTCACACAGATTAAACTTAGCGGGAGGTATTAATTCTTTAGGTACCACAATAGGTCCGCTTATAGTAGGAGCTGTATTATTCGGTACTGCGGCTAAAGTGGATATGGCTGAATCTATAGCAGATGGCAGTATTACTTTATCTTCTGTTCAATACTTGTATATAGGAGTAGGTCTTCTTTTTTTATTATCTGCAGCATTATTTAAGTTTTCTAAAAAACTACCTGAAGCTAAAGCTGATTCTAGTTTCTTAGGAGCTAAAAAGGCTTTAAACACTTTGATTATTATTACACTAGTATTAATGGTTGTGTTCTTTTTTGTGTTCAGACAATATGCAGGATTAGAACCTAAAAGCAAGCTTGATGCTTCTGCAGATCATTTAATTTTAATTCTGTCTGTAATAGGCTTAGTGGCTATAGTGGGAGGTTTATTAGGAGCTAATAAAATGGCAAAGTCTAATCCTGAAGGATGGGGAGCCATGCAGTATCCTCAGCTAGTTCTAGGAATGCTAGCCATTTTCACCTACGTGGGAGTAGAAGTTTCAGTAGGAAGTAACTTAGGCGAGCTTTTAAAGACAACATCTTTCGGGAGTTTAAGAGACTCAGATATAGCACCATATATTTCTCTTTACTGGGGAGGCTTAATGATAGGAAGATGGGCTGGAGCCATAGCAGTATTTAATCCTGCAGAAGGTTTGAAAAAAATTCTTTACATCGTGATCCCTTACATAGCTTTTGGAGTAGTCTTGTTAGCTATCCATTTGGCAGAGTTTGAAATAATACATTTATTAGGTTTTTCTGCATGTGTTGCCTTGCAAATAATTGGTTTCTTCTTAGGTAAAGACAAGCCAGCGCGGACACTTAAAATATTTGGTATATTAGGTATGGCAGCCATGCTTGCAGGGCTATTTACTTCAGGAAACACAGCTATTTATGCGTTCTTAAGCGGAGGGTTATTCTGTTCTATAATGTGGCCATCTATATTTTCTTTAAGTATAAAAGGTTTAGGGAAATACACTTCACAAGGTTCAGCGTTCTTAGTAATGATGATTTTAGGAGGAGGTATAATTCCACCTATTCAAGGAAAATTAGCTGATATAATTGGAATACATGAGTCTTACATTGTTTGTGTGCTTTGTTTCGCCTATTTAGCTTTCTTTGCTCAGAGAGTAGGAGGAATACTGAAAAACGCTTAATTGTCATCTGTCATTAGCTTTTAGTGAAAGTACGGCTATAGTTTATAAATTTGTATCGCAAATAAACCAACCTTGATGATAAAATTCGCAGTAATAGGTTCTGGCCATATCGGTAAGAGACATGCCGAGATGATTTCTAGAAACCCAGAAGCGGAGCTAACCGCTATGTGTGATAAGCGCCCTAAAGAGGAATGCGAGAATAACTTCGATGTTCCTTTTTACTCGACGGCAGAAGAAATGCTGGCGAATACTCCTGATACGAATGTAGTATGCATATGCACGCCTAACGGTTTACATGCCGAACATGCTATTAAATCACTAGATTCTGGAAAACACGTAGTGGTAGAAAAACCTATGGGCTTAACTAAGAAGGAATGTGAAGAAGTGATGTTTAAGGCATTAAATCGTTCTAAGCAGGTTTTCTGTGTGATGCAAAACAGATATTCTCCTCCTAGTATCTGGTTAAAAGAGGTGATGGATACTCAGGTGTTGGGAGAAATTTATATGGTTCAAACTAACTGTTACTGGAACAGGGACGATAGGTATTATAAAAAGAACCATTGGAAAGGGACAATGGATTTAGATGGTGGTACCCTATTTACTCAATTTAGTCACTTTCTAGATTTAATGTATTGGTTATTCGGTGATGTAGAAAATATTAAAGGTGTATTTAAGGATTATAAGCACGAGAATAATACAGCTTTTGAAGACTCGGGTTTTTTAAGTTTTGACTTTTTGAATGGAGGAATTGGGTCTTTTAATTTTTCTACTGCCATAAATGATAAGAACTTCGAGAGTAGCATGACTATCATAGGAGAGAAAGGAACCATTAAGGTGGGTGGACAGTATATGAATGAAGTGGAATATTGTGAAATAGAGGGGTATGAAATGCCTGAGCTAAAAGAAGCTAATCCTGCCAATGATTATGGCTTCTATAAGGGCAGTGCGGCTAATCACATTCACGTGATAGAAAACGTGGTTGACACACTTTCCGGAAGAACGAACATTACGACTAATGCGTTAGAAGGATTAAAAGTAGTAGATATTATAGAAAGAATGTATGCTGCAGCTGAAAGACCGGTGAAAGTGGCTAATGAAGTACTTAACTAATTTTCTAATTTGAAGGAAAACACCTTCGGTAAAAATGTAGCCACTTTAATGATGGGTACAGGTGCTGCTCAGGCTATTACATTTTTACTGGCATTTATAGTCACGCGGCTTTATTCTCCAGAAAACTTCACCACGCTGGAGCATTATGCAATGATACTAAGCGTGCTTAGTGTATTTTCTACTTTTAAAATGGAGCTGGCCATAGTTCAGGCTGATACTGATGTTAAGGCCTTATCTCTAGTCAAATGGTGTTTAAGAACCACTTTAATCGTATCACTGTTATGTCTCCTGATTTTTGTCTTATTTAATTCTCGGATAGCGGAATTATTCCAAAACGAAGAATTGGGTTTCTACCTTTATTTTATTCCTTTAAACCTTTTGTTATTCGGAGTGTTTCAGGTGATGGTTTACTGGCATCATAGGAATAAGTTATATAAATCGTCTAGTTTATCTAAGGTAACTTTTAACGCGACTAATGAACTAAGTAAAATCTCTTTTGGATGGTTAGGTTTAACTCCTGGAGGATTGATTTTCGGGAATTTACTAGGAAGGCTTGCTTCTATTCTAGTTTTCTTTAGAACACTGGGTCCTAACTTTAAAATAAAAGAAGTCTCTAATTCAGAGATGACTGCAGCTGCTAAGGATTATAGTGAATATTATAGGTTTAGCGTGTGGGGGAGCTTTTTAGCCAAATTAGCTGCATGGGCTCACATATTCCTTTTTACGTATTTCTTTGGGTTGTGGAGTATAGGTTTTTTCGCTCTTAGTAGAAGACTCGTTCTGGGGCCGCTGAATATTTTTTCTCAGTCTTTCGCTCAAGTTTTTTATCAGCACATTTCAGCGATGAAAGACAAACAGGCTATTAGGCGTCTATTTTTTAAGTTTTTTTTCAGGTTGGTTGGTTTAGCTGGTCTAATGGCAGTGGTAGTTATGCTGGTTCCCAATTCTTTTTACACTTTCATGTTAGGGGATAAGTGGGGAGAATTAGGAGGTTTTATAAAGCTGCTTATTTTCTGGTTCGGGTTGAACTTTGTTACTTCCTGCTTGGCTTTTATTAATTATCGTCTCAAGAAACAAAAACAGATGCTGTTTTTAGATTCGCTTCATCTAGTAATAGTAGTTTCAAGTATTTGTTTCGGATTTTTCAATGGATATTCAGAATGGGAAACCTTACAGTGGTTTGTCTTAGGAAAAATACTTTTCTTTTTAATTAATTTAGGAGCAATGGTTTACTTTGTGCTTTCATCCTCAAAACTTGGAGTGAATGAGTAAAAAAGTTGTCTCTCTACTGTTTAGTAATTATAAAAACGATAATAGAGTTTTTAAAATGGCTACTTCTTTAGCTGAGAATGGTTATGAAGTGACTATCCTAGCTTTGTGCTATGGTGATGTGTCAGAGTTAGAAACGCAGGGTGAAATAAACGTGACGCGTTTAAAATTAAAGAGTAGTAAGTTGCCTAGTGGAAATAAACTATTTGGAAGTATAAAGTATCTGGAGTTCATTTTTAGAATTATATTGGGATATAGAAATGCTGATATATGGCATTGCAATGATTTTAAGCCTTTTATGGTAGGTGTTATCGCTCGGTTTTTTAATAGAAAGTTAAAGCTCGTTTATGACTGCCATGAGTTGGAAAGTGAGAGGAATGGGGTGACTAGTTTAGAAAGGTCTTTAGTACTTAAGGTCGAAAAATGGTTCATTAAAAAGAGTTTTGTTATACATGTAAGTGAAGGAATAAAAAACTATTACAAAACGAAATACGGGACTTCAGATAGCCAGACAGAAATTATATTAAATACTCCCCATATTTCAGCTTATGTAAAATCTAACGTGCTCAAAGAGAAGCTAAACCTACTCCCTGAAGATAAACTTTATATTTATCAGGGTGGATTAATGAAAGGAAGAGGGATAGAGACCTTGCTCAATGTGTTTATAGAGCTTAATGAATTCCATATAGCCTTTATGGGATATGGAGTCTTTGAAGAAAAAATAAAGCTTGCTTCTAAAGAATATGAGAACATTCACTTCGTGTCAGCAGTTCCTTATGATGAGGTGGTTACTTATACATCTTCGGCTGATTACGGGCTGATTTCTGTGGAGAATATATGTCTTAGTTATTATTATTGTATGCCGAATAAGCTTTTTGAATATGTTCAGGCGGAAATTCCGATATTAGTAAATGCCTTAGAAGATTGTAGAAATTTCGTAGAGGGGAATGGAATAGGAATGGCAGTAAAAGAAGAAACACCTGAATCATGGAGACAGGCTGTTTTGGAGCTTAGTAAAATAGATAAATCGGAGTTTACTTCGAATCTAAAAAAAGTGAAGGGAATTTATAACTGGCAGAACGAGGAAAAAAAGCTGCTTGAATTTTACAAGAAAATTTAACGTGCTAATTATAGAGGAAATAACACACAGCAAACTGACTCAGAGCTTACCTAAGCTAGAGGCATTTAATGTCTGTTATATATCGGATTGGAGTAAAGTTGATTCTAATTATAAATACTTTTCTATCAGAGATGAATCCGCAGAGAAGCTCTTAGGGGCTTTTTGTTTATTCTTTAGTAAACGAAAAGGGATGCTCCATTTAAGTAATCCTCCATTTTTCCAAAACTGTGGACTTTGGATAGACAGCCAAGGGAAGAACCTTTACTATCAGAATAGTTATCAGAAAAAGATATTAAAGTCCTTAGCAGATTTTTTAGGAACTTATAACTGGGTTAATATTTCTTTTCCGCCAGAATGTATAGATATGCAGCCTTTTTACTGGGAGGGTTTTGTATGTAAAGTGCGTTATACCTACAGGTTGAGAACAACGGAATTTAACGAGTTAAATAATGCGAGCAAAGGACTTAAAAGCTCTATTAAGGCTTTGAAATATAAAAAGATTTCTATTCATCGAAAATTGGACAGTCAAGCAACTGCTTTATTGGAGAACAGCTCTTTGCAAGGCAGAAAACAAACAGAGTCAGATTATTTCAAGAAATTATTAGAGGTGTTAAAAACCTTAGAGACCTTCTCTGTGGTAAAGGCAGAAGTGAAGCAAGGAGCAGGAGTTTCTTGCGGAGTGAGAGTTGGAGATACGTTAGTATACTTATTCGGGGGAGTAGAAAAGACAGAAGGTCTTTCTTTAGGAACAGCTTCGTTATATGAACTAATCTCTAATGAGTTAGAAACTAACCTTGAACTTATAGATTTTGAAGGAAGTATGATTCCTGGAGTAGAAAGATATTTTAGGTCATTTGGTGCAGAGCTCATACCGTTCTATAACGTAACTAAAGAACCAGCTTTATTAGGGGTGAAGAAGGCATTAAATATCTAGTGGCATCCCCAGTAAATCAATTGTTTTTTATTAACCGCCTAAAGCATGGAGCTCATCTTCCGTTGCTTCTTCGACAAACACCTTCTTATTCTTGTATACAATTGTTTCCGCTTCAGTAAGTTTAAGGAGAGGGCCAATATATTGTAGCTCAGTAAGAATGGCTTGTTTTGATCTCGTGAATCGTGCGTTGTACAAAACATCCTGTTTTACACCTAGGCGTATTTCTTCTAAGGCTTCAGTAAATAAATCAGAATCCAATTTAAAGCCCTCGATCGCAATAAGAAGTTTGCTATGCAGACCAGATCCCAATTCGCTTTGTCCTGGACAGTCACAGCATACCAAGACAGAATAGTTGGGGTAATCAAATCTAGTTGTACCCCATGCATCTATTATAATTTTGAGCCCTTGGTCGTCTATAGAGGATCGATTAAGTTGCGATGCCTCAAGAATTGGGGTGAAGTTAGCATGGACAACTGTTGCGAAGTCTCCAACGCCTTCATGAAAAGAGAAGCTTGGTAGCGCTGTATTTAACTTTTGATAGGTCTCATAAGCAGTGCTTCTTGTTTTGTCTGTGCCAGGATCAAAGCCCAGATCAAATGAGCTTGTAAGAAGTCTGCAGAGTTTGGCTTGTTCTGTGATTAACCAATCCGCAGTTTTGGGATCTCTGCAAGTTTCAAGATTTCGATAAAATTTTTTCAACCGATTATGCACTGCTGTATCCTGAAAGTAGGTCTTAAGTAGAGGGGCAGCGTCTTTATATGTCGAGGGTGTCCCTTGCGAGTATAGTTGAAATGCGAATGATATGATAAAGACGGTAAGGATGTTTTTGATCATACTTGTTTTTTCTTTTACTGTTGATGATTCTTACATGAAGGAATCGTAAGCTCTATCAAAATCTTTTTGTCCAGAGAAAGAGGGTTTAGATTTTTGTAGAAGTAGACTTATTTGACTTCGGTATTCACTATTTCCTTCCCATTCCGTCATAACTATAATGGCGTTTTTTAAAAGTGTCTTTTGTTCAGAGGTTAACTCCTCTATAGACCTATTTTCCAAAATAGTAATCGCATCTTCTAAAAATGACTGGGCTTCTCTTAAAGACCTCATCTTAAACATAGTGTATGACATGTAAATTTTTGCACCAGGATCTTCCTTGTCTAAATTGCACATGTACTTATACATTCCTTTAGCCTTTGTGTATTTTTCGTTGATTATTTGGTTTTCTGCATTCTCCATGCCCATAGCTCTTAGCTCACCGAAGTAATCTTCAGCTTCATCTAAATATAAAGACTCTTTATCTTTTTTTACGAACTTCCCAGCAAATTTCATCGCTTCTTTAAATGCCTTAGGATATTTAGTAGATAACTCTTCATCTTGAGTGAATCTGTAATGTCCCATGCTATAATATAAATAGGGTAGAGGGTCTTTTGAGTACTTATCGTTTAGAAAATATGATTCAGACTTGTAGACAAGTTTCTCATATTTTTCGTCTACTAATAGCTCTAACAAATCATCATAATCTTTATCCGATTGGCTAAAAAGGGGTGTCATGTATACAAGAGACACGACTAAAAGGAGCAGGTAGTTATTCATTCTAATTGATTTTATTTGAGTGTACCAAATTTGATGCCTAAAGTAATCGTTTTCCTTATCATTCAGAGGAATATCCAGTTTATTGATTGTGGATGTGCAAATATTCAAATGGTTTTGAAGTCAGAGCGCTTGCCATCTAAATTCCAACCGGAGCGAACGAGAGCTTTATGGAAGCAGAAGGTTGTTTTGAAGTTTGCTACGAAGATTGAGAACTGTCCATTAATCGTTCCAGTTGTCACAGAAATTTGGTGAAGAGTTGTGTTATAATAAAAAAGAGGAGTCTTCGGCTTATCTAGATATGATGTTTATGCCAGTTTTTTATCAAGATGATCTTATTTTTATATGCTAAGAGGTGTTAAGTTTATATGTTTTTAACGCATCTAGGACTTGTGTTTATTTACATTTGCCACATCGAAAAAAAACCACATCTAATGTCATTTTTCAAGCAGAGTATTCTTCTACTTTCATTTTTATTAGTTAGTTGTGCTTTCTACGCACAAAACGCAGCTGTCAAAGGATTCTTATATGATAAAGAGACTGGAGAACCACTCATAGGAGTGAATATTTATACTTCTAATGGGCAGTATTCAACCACGTCTAACATAGACGGATACTATTCATTGACTAAGATGATAGAGGGAAACTATCAGGTTGTTTTTTCTATGGTTGGATTTTTGGAAGTTATAGAGTCGGTATCGGTTGCAGGTAGGGATGTGAAAATGATTAACAAGAGACTTGCTGAAGATTCTATTAACTTAAAGGGAGCAGATGTGTTTGGGGAGTTAAATGATCAAAAAAGTGAAGTCCGTATAGGAATAGAAACGGTAACTCCCAAGGAAATATCCAGACTACCAAGTATTGGAGGAGCGCCAGACATAGCCCAGTATTTACAAGTAATTCCTGGAGTTACCTTCACAGGTGATCAAGGTGGACAATTATACATTAGGGGAGGAAGCCCTATTCAAAACAAGGTGCTATTAGATGGAATGGTAGTGTATAATCCTTTTCACTCTATTGGTTTGTTTTCTGTATTTGAAACAGATATTATTAGAACTGCAGATGTTTACACTGGAGGATTCAATGCCAATTTCGGAGGAAGAGTTAGTTCTGTGATGGATGTAAAGACTATTGATGGAAATAAGAATGAACATAAAGGAAGAATAGCGATAAATCCTTTCGGAGCTAAAGCGGTATTGCAAGGCCCTATAAAAAAGAGTTCTGAAAATGGTGGTGCTATAACTTATCTACTTACTGCTAAAAGATCCTATTTACAGGAGTCAAGTAAGGTGTTGTATGATTATATAGATGAAGAAGGTTTGCCGTTCAATTTCTTAGATCTTTATGGAAAGCTTACATTTAGTGGTTCCTCAGGGAGTAAGTTTAGCGCATATGGGTTTAGTTTTAATGATGACGTGAGGTATAAAGCTATCAGTGATTTTAACTGGCAGAATAATGGTGCAGGAGCTAATTTTGTAGTTTCTCCCCAAACTTCTACCGTACTAATAAATGGATTTTTCTCCTTCTCGGATTATTCAATCGAACTAAAGGAAGACGAATTGGATGCGCAAAGAAGCAGTTCTATAGGCGGTTCTAATTTTGGACTAGACTTTAAGTATATTTTAGGTGATGACAATATAAATTATGGTGTTCAGATTCAAACGCTTCAAACTGAGTTTAATACTTTTAATGATCAAGGAATAGGAATAGGACAAACCGAAAACACTACTGAAGCAGGACTTTACGTAAAGTACAAAAAACAATGGGATAGGATAATCATCGAACCAGGATTAAGATTTCAGTATTACTCAGCAGTAAGCGGGGGAAGGTTAGAGCCTAGGTTAGGAGTGAAAGTTAAGCCATCAGAGGTGTTCAGAATTAAAGCAGCTGCAGGTTTATATTCTCAGAATATTATTAGTGGAAATTCAGACAGGGACGTAGTAAACTTGTTCTATGGATTTTTAACAGCACCTGATGAAATTCAAGATGAATTTGTAAATAAAGATGGTGATTTAGTAGAAGTTAAAAATGCGCTTCAGAAGGCAAGTCATTTAATGCTTGGTTTTGAGTTTGATATTACAGAAAAATTAAATTTAAACATTGAAGGTTATGTCAAGAATTTCAATCAGTTGACAAGCATTAACCGTAATAAAATATTTGAAGATACTCCAGAAAATCAGGATCAACCTGATTATTTAAGACAAGATTTCTTAATAGAAACTGGGTTAGCTAGAGGAGCAGATTTAGTACTTAAATACAGCGAAAAGTCTACTTACCTATACTTTGTATATTCTCTAGGTAAAGTAACCAGATGGGATGGCATTCAGGAGTATTCTACCATATTTGATAGAAGGCATAATATTAATTTCGTGGCTACTCGTACCTTAGGAAAAAAGAAAACATGGGAGGCTAGTTTAAGATGGAATTACGGTTCAGGATTTCCGTTTACTCAAACTAGGGGGTATATAGAAGAGCCCTCTACAGATGGCGGTGTAGCCGGAGATTATTACACTCTTAATGGTGATTATGGAATTTTATATTCTGATTTAAATGGAGGTAGGCTTTCTGATTACCACAGGCTAGATATCGGAATTAAAAAGACTATCGATTTAGAAAATATTAAGATTGAAATCACAGGAGGAGCGACTAATGTTTACAGCAGAGACAACGTCTTTTATTTAAATAGATTGACTAATGAAAGAGTAGACCAACTTCCATTTTTACCTTCTGTAGGGTTCGATTTATTATTCTGATAATAAACTAGCGGCATTCTTAAGAGCCGCGTCAGTAATTTTAGTGCCGCTAAGCATCTGGGCTAATTCATTTAGTACATCTTCTTGGCGGTGCAATCTTTCTAATAACGTAACTGTAGTAATCTCGTTTTCCTGCTTAGAAACTTTGAAATGTGCATTGGCTCTGCTAGCCATTTGAGCTAAATGACTTACGACTAATATCTGAGACTGATCGCTCATTCCTTTGATTAGTCCGGCAAGTTTGCTCGCGACTTCACCACTTATCCCAGTGTCTATTTCATCCAAGACAAGTGTTTTTATGCTTTTTTTAGATGCCACAGCTGCCTTGATTAAAAACATCACTCTACTGATCTCTCCACCAGAAGCTACCTTAGAGATAGGGGATAGCGCAGTTCCTTTATTGGTGCTTACTAAAAACTGAATAGAGGTTTGTCCATAGTGGTTATACTTTTCCGATACCGGAAGATCTACTTTGAACAATGCTTGAGGCATAGATAATTCTTTAAGTCCAGCGTTTACAAATTCTTCTAATTCACTTTTTTTAGAAATTCTCTTTATTTGGATTTTATCGCTCAATCTAGTAAGACTTTTATCGCTCTTACTGATCTTGTTTTGTAAATCCTCTATCTCATTATCGAAGTTTTCTGCTTGATTTAATAAAATTGAAAAGCTCTCTTTTTTTTCCAAGAGCTCTCCGATAGAAGAGGTTCTATGTTTTAAAAGAAGCGTATTTACGCTATTCAATAGATCATTCACCTGTGCCATACGTTCTTCGTCTGGAGTGATTTTATCCGACTTGTTTCTAACCTCGTACGCTAGATCTTCAAGCTCGAGTTTAAGTGACAGGACTCTGTCTTTTAGCAAGTTTAATTCTTCATCAAGAAATTTCACAGACTCTAAAGAGTCAGAGGCTAGCTTAAGCGACTCTAAACTTCCATTATTATCGTTGCTTAGTGCTTCAGCAGAGATGTGTACCTGTTTTCTTATTTCTTCAGCATTTACGAGTAGGTTAAGTTCGTCTTCTAAATCTGAGAGGTGAATATTTTCTAAATCTATTTCAGACAATTCTTTTAGTTGAAACTCGTAGTAATCTTTATCCTGTTTAAGTTGAATCTCTTTACTCTTTAGCTCAGCTAAGTCTTTATTTAAGGACTTATGTACCTTGAGCTCAGATCTAAAAGAATTTAGTTGTTCGGAGGCTCCAGAAAATGTGTCTAATATGTCAAATAAAAAATCTTGAGTATGAATTTTGGAATTTTCGTGCTGAGAATGAATATCTATTAGCTCAGAGGAAAGTTGTTTTAACACATTCAGCTTAACTGGAGTATCATTAATAAATGCGCGTGATTTCCCTGATTTTAAGAGCTCTCTTCTAATGATAGTAAAAGGCTCGAAATCGATATCATGCTCCTCGAAAAAAGGCTCTAAGCCATAGTTCGAAACGTCAAAAATGCCCTCAGAAATACACTTTTTATTTGCTGTACCTATTTTAGAGAAATCTGCATTCTGGCCAAGTAATAGTCCTAAAGCTCCTAGTAGAAGTGACTTACCAGAACCGGTCTCCCCGGTAATGACATTAAATCCAGAATCTAGATTAACTTCAAGTCTATCTATTAAAGCGTAATTATCTACAGAAAGTTTAGTTAGCATTAGCGGAGCCTTTCGTATTTGGGGATATTTCCTGGGTCTATGACCATTAAAAGGTCTCTAACCCTTCGCTTTTCATCTTCCGAAGAATTTTTGTAAATGTTTAAAATCTCATCCGATTTAGCTATAAAGAATAATTGCATATTATAGCTAGAGGGTTTGATTTGGTGAATAGATTTCAACGTATTGAGATCGTCTACTATCCCAGTTCGAATAGCATCTGCAGAGCTGTACATTAAATCGAACCCTTGTCTGTGATAGGTGTAATTAATATCTCTTAGCGGTGCAAAAGTTTGACTCAAGATGTTCTCCACTAACCAGTACCTATTCCTGTTGTTCTCGGAAGGCCTCCATCCTGATTCACCAGCGTTTTGGCAGTTGGAAACTACTTGCTGGGCTTTTAGAAAGTTGTCTGTACCTCCTAAAGGTGAATAAGAGTCATAATCCATCCCTAAGATGTAGTAAGCATAGAAACCTAAAACAGAAGATAAGTTATCTCTATGTTGGTCCGTACTAAATTGAATAAGAGTGTTTGGCTGAAAGCTGAAACTAAAGTCATTGTCGTTAGCTATAAAAACTGGAGTTTTATAATCTGAGTTATATACAGGACGGCTACTTTGAATTTGAATACTAGCGTCAAACTGAGTTTGGGAAATCGCATTGTCTATGGTGATTTGAATATTACATTCAATTCGTTCGTAGAATTCATAATCATCATCTGTCCATTTTCTGCTATTCATGAACTCTTCTATGCTGCTCTTGAGAATATCATAGACTGCTACGTTTTCTTCTTGAGCTTTTGGAGAAAGCACGCTTACCTCACATAGCAACTCCTGAGAACTAGCCGCCGTGCGTGTTAGCATAAGGGCTAATAAAATGATTACTA
>CESU01015364.1_pt1 | contig 25095 bp, 28 predicted proteins | sample 531141 | NCBI WGS metagenome assembly CESU01 (sample SAMEA2621401, study PRJEB7988) | marine metagenome | isolation source: saline water (ENVO:00002010), including
AGAGATTCTTTTACCAGAGGCTGCCAATGGGTTGGTTCCAGCATGCCGTTGAGCCCATACCGACCGCCGCCGCCGACATAACCTGTTTGGCGTTGGCCGTCTTGCTCAACGATGACCGAGACATTCATACGCACCATTGGACGGCTGTCGGAGACGTCCGGCCCATCTACGCGAAGTATGACCACTTCTTGATGTGATGCTGCGATTGTAGCGGAGACTTGAACAACACGACGATCCAAGTTCCGTGCATAGGCATCTATTTCACGCAGGATATCAATTTTGGCGGGGAAAGTAGAATCGGTTAGTGGATTATGATCGCTGTACAACTTGTGATTGGTAGCTTGCGGCGCCGCTGCCAAGGTACCGCTGCCTGCGCCGATGGCCAAACGAACTGTGCCAGTAGCGCGGTGCATGGCCTGTTCGGAGACCTCTGTGGAATGAGCATAGCCCACTGTTTCGCCCTGAACCGCCCTTAGCCCAAAGCCTTCCGAAGCGTCAAAGCTCGAAGTGCGTAAGCGGCCATCATCAAACGAGAGCACTTCTGAGCGACAACGCTCCAAAAACAACTCTCCATCATCTGCTCCAATGAGGGTATTTCTAAGAATTCCACGGGCTGCATCCCGGTCGAGATGGGTCTCAAACGGACGAAATTGAGAATCGGGCATGAAATTCCTTGCATTATTTTAGCGAAAAGTACGTTTCGCGGGTGAATTTCGCCACTGGCGTCCCTTTGACGCGGATCAACCAATTGCTTGTAGGTCCATGATATGATTGATGCTGGTTAAATTACAATCACGCGTCGTAAATTAGTTCGACGGAAAGCGCGAAGGCGCTGAAGACATAGGGTAGAAAATGCGAATTCTTACGTCTCTGCTAAGTGCAGTACTAATCCCATTGGCTGGAGTTGCTCAAGCACAAGAAAACTTCCAAGGCTTAGAAACTATTGGGAAGCCGGCTCCAATGGGCATTGGCTTTCAATTTCCAGCAACTGAACTTATGCGTGATGTTGTATGGCTTGATAATTTTTTGTTAATCATAATCACCGCTATTTCGGTTTTTGTGACACTTTTATTAGCCTATGCCGCTTTCAAATTTCATGCTAGCCGCAACAAAACACCGGGAACTTTTACACATAATTCGGTTGTGGAAGTACTTTGGACTGTCGTTCCTGTACTTATATTAGTTGTAATCGGTGTTTTTTCGCTACCTATTTTGTTCAAACAGCAAGAAATACCAGATGCTGACATAACTATTAAAGTGACAGGAAACCAATGGTATTGGGGTTATGAGTATGTAGACCATGGCTTTGGTTTTGAGAGCGTTTTACTGCAAAAAGATGAATTAGAAGATTTTGGCTATGCGCCGGATGAGTATTTATTGGCCACTGATAACGCAGTTGTTGTACCTGTAGGTGCCACTATCGTTATGCAGTTGACTGGTGCAGATGTGATCCATTCTTGGACAATTCCAGCTTTCGGCGTTAAGCAAGACGCTGTTCCAGGCCGCCTGGCCCAACTGTGGTTCGCCGCGGAAAAAGAAGGAATTTACTTCGGCCAATGTTCGGAGTTGTGTGGTCTGGCTCATGCCTACATGCCTATAACAGTTAAAGTTGTGAGCCAAGCACAGTATGATGCTTGGCTAGATGGCGCGATTGAAGAATATGCGGGTATTCCGCAATCTGTTCGCCTGGCGTCTAATTAAGCGTGAGCTGAGAGTAAGATAAATGACTGAAGTGTCTCATCATAACTCAGATTATGATCCAGTATTTGGCGACTACGTTGCCCTATTAAAGCCCCGTGTGATGTCGCTGGTAGTTTTCACAGCGTTTGTTGGGTTGATGGCGGCTCCTGTTGCTCTGCATCCAGTTGAAGCATTTTCTGCGATTTTATTCATTGCGATTGGTGCTGGAGCTTCCGGATCTCTGAATATGTGGTGGGATGCGGACATCGACGCGGTCATGCGTCGTACTAAGTCCCGACCAATTCCGTCTGGACGCACCACGCCTGATGCTGCTCTGGGTCTAGGGGTAGCTCTGTCTGGTTTGTCTGTTTTGATGTTGGGCCTTGCGGCAAATTGGCATGCTGCCGGTTGGTTGGCATTTACCATTTTCTTTTACGCAGTAGTTTATACCATGTGGCTCAAGCGGGCCACACCGCAGAATATTGTAATTGGTGGCGCGGCTGGTGCTTTCCCGCCTTTGATCGGATGGGTTGCTGCCACTGGATCAGTTTCTATTGAAGCGGTACTAATGTTCGCTTTGATCTTCATGTGGACCCCACCGCACTTCTGGGCTTTAGCGCTCTTCATGCGCTCTGATTATGATGATGCTAAAGTGCCGATGCTAACCGTTACCCATGGAAGGCCGAAAACACGTCTTCATATTTTGGTCTATGCTATATTACAAGCGGCACTGGCTGTTGGGCTTGCCTTCACGTCGGTTGGCGGTGTGATCTATCTGGTAGTGGCACTTGTTTGCAATGTAATCGTTTTGAAGGATGCCCTACGTATTTGGCGCAGGGATGAGTTTGTCGCGGAAGCAGATGATTTCAAGGTGGAGCGGGCTTTCTTTAAATTTTCCCTTTTGTATCTTTTTGTGCATTTTCTTGCAATTTTGGCGGAGGCTTTGTTGGCGCCTTACGGGTTAGGTGGCTGGTCATGAGTATTCGTGTTGAGAGTGATTTGCATAGACGCCGCCGCAGCCAGAATATTGGTGTAGCAGTTTGCTTGGTCTCCTTTATTGGATTGGTTATGGTTCTGAGCCTAGTAAAAATTACTAACACGGGGCCAGTTGAGGGGTATGATCATGCCCCGCGCCCCGCACTTGCTGACGAGGTCTCTCAGTGACGCCACAAACTAAAACATTATCACAAACACTCGCCGTTGTGGTGGTAATGGGTGGTTTAGCTTGGGCAAGTGTTCCCTTTTATGATTGGTTCTGTCGCGTGACAGGTTTTGGTGGCGAGACTAACACAGCTGAGTTGGGTAGTGATACGATTCTAGCTGAAACAATTAATATTCGTTTTGATGCTTCTTTGGATCGCGATATGGAATGGGCCTTTGAGCCCGTTACTCGTACGATGAAACTGAAAATTGGTGAAACTGGCCTGGCTTTCTATGAAGCCTATAACCCAACAGACCGACCTATTGCTGGATCCGCCAGTTATAACGTAACCCCATATCAAGCTGGTGGTTTTTTCACAAAGATTGATTGCTTTTGCTTTGAAGAACAACTCTTGATGCCTGGTGAAAGGGTGCAAATGCCTGTTACTTTCTACGTTGATCCAGAAATTGTGGATGACAGCGAAGGTAAATATATCCATACGATTACTTTATCGTATACATTCTACGAAATTGATCTGCCCGTAGTGCAAGCCGCGTTGCAGGTCGACACACCCATACAACGAAACTAAGTTCGACGAGGCCCAACTATGGCACATGAAAAGAACCACGATTATCACATCCTACCGCCGTCGCTTAATCCGCTCTTAGGCTCATTGGCTGCTTTATTTATGCTGACGGGTGCTATCCTTTGGATGCACGGTAGCGGGCCCTACCTGTTTTTGGCAGGCTTTGTTGGCGTGCTGTACATTATGTATGCATGGTGGAGCGAAGTTGTAACCGAAAGCCATGTGGGTGACCATACACCTGTTGTACAAATAGGTCTTCGCTACGGCTTTATTTTATTTATTATGTCAGAGATTATGTTTTTTGCAGCATGGTTTTGGAGCTTTTTTAAACACCAGCTGTACCCCATGTATGAGTATGCAGGCACAGAGTATTTAAAGCCTGAGTATCACCATATAAACGCGTTTGAATTACCGCTTATAAACACTTTGTTGTTATTGATATCAGGTTGTGCGGCCACTTGGGCCCACCATGCTTTGGTGCATGACAACAACCGCAAAGACTTGCGTACTGGCTTAATTCTTGCGATCATTTTTGGTGCTGTTTTTACGGCTTTCCAAGTTTACGAATACCGTGAATTGGTTGTGGTGGATGGGTGGACATTCTCTGGTTCGGTAACCTTCGCTAATTTTTTCATGGCTACTGGCTTCCACGGCACGCATGTACTGATTGGCACTATCTTTCTTGCGGTCTGTTTGATCCGAGTAGGTAAGGGTCATTTCACACCAAAGAACCACGTAGGCTTTGAAGCTGCGGCTTGGTACTGGCACTTTGTGGATGTGGTGTGGCTGTTCTTGTTCGCCGCTGTCTATCTTTGGGCTGGATAAACCAGAGCTTTGTTGACTGTTAGCAAATGAAGTTTGACAAAGGGCGGCGGCAAGCTGCCCTTTTGCAGTTTAAAGGGGAAGATATGCGGTTTTGGGGTATGGTTGTGTTTGGAGTTTTGGGGGTAGTGGTTTTGCTGAGCCTTGGTGTTTGGCAATTACAGCGTCTAGTTTGGAAAAATGATGTGCTCGAGGCCATTGAACGCAAAATCTTAGCCCCGGCAGTTGATATCCCCCAATCTGTCATACCTGAGGCGCATTCCTTACTGCCAGTCCATGCCGATGGACGCTATATCGGGGATACGGTACGGGTTCTGGTCTCACAAAAAATTTATGGTGCAGGATACAGGTTGATCACTGCATTTGAGCTTTCAGACGGTCGCACAATTATGGTCGATCGTGGTTTCACCTCCGTACGTTCATCTCAGCCCAGTACGCCTCAGGGCACTGGCCAAGTGATTGGAAACCTACAATGGCCAAAAGAGATCGACAGCTTCACGCCTCAAAATGATCTTGCTGCTAATATCTGGTTTGCGCGCGATGTAGTCCGTTTGGCCGATCATTTGAAGGCAGAGCCGGTGTTGCTGGTATTGCGCGAGAGCAGCTTTGAGACTGAGACTTCCACGCCTTTGCCTAAAATGACTGCTAATATTCCCAATGATCATATGAATTATGCAATCACTTGGTTCTCCATGGCACTTATCTGGCTTGGAATGAGCGGATATTTCCTTTACCGATCCCGTGACACTCATTTGTAAGGCCAAGGCAATGAAATATATTTCAACTCGTGGAAATGCTCCTATTTTGTCTTTTGAAGAAGCAATGCTGACTGGGTTAGCTCGTGATGGTGGTCTTTACGTGCCTGAAACTATTCCTCAGATGAGTCATAGCGACATAGCTGCCATGGCAGGATTACCCTATGAAGAGATCGCCTTTCGAGTGATGCAGCCTTTCATGGGCGATAGTTTTTCTGAAAATGAACTGATGGATGCAATTAGTAAGGCCTATGCAGGATTTAGCCATGACGCGCGTGCGCCCTTGGTGCAATTGGGCCCTAATCACCACTTGTTGGAATTATTCCATGGCCCTACTTTGGCTTTCAAAGACTTTGCCATGCAGTTGATTGGACAACTTTTCCAAAAAGCGTTGGGACGGCGTGGCGAAAAAGTCACGATCGTGGGTGCTACCTCTGGTGATACTGGGTCTGCTGCGATTGAGGCATTCCGTGGTCTTAATTCAGCAAATGTATTTATTTTGTTTCCCAATGGCCGGGTATCGGATGTACAGCGGCGCCAAATGACTACACCGGTTGAGCCAAACGTGCACGCTATTGCCATGGAAGGCACATTTGATACCTGCCAGGCAATGTTGAAAGACATGTTTAATGATTTCGGCTTTCGTGATGGTGTGAAATTGGCTGGGGTTAACTCGATCAATTGGGCGCGGGTCCTAGCGCAGGTAGTCTATTACTTTAGCTCTGCTACGGCTCTAGGCGCGCCCCATCGAAAGGTATCGTTCACGGTCCCAACTGGTAATTTTGGTGATATTTTTGCGGGCTACATAGCGAAGCGGATGGGCTTGCCGATTGATCGTTTGGTTATTGCGACTAACCGTAATGACATATTGCATCGTGCAATTAGCACAGGCCGCTATGATATGGATACAGTGTTCCCAACGATCACTCCTTCTATGGATATTCAGATTTCCTCTAATTTTGAGCGTGCTTTGTTTGATGCTTATGACCGAAACGGTGGAGCCGTCACACAATTAATGGGTGAAATGAAACAGGGTGGCTTTGGAATTAGTCAAAGTGCACTGGAAGGGTTGCGTAAACATTTTGATAGTGGATCCAGTGCGGAGGACACTACAAGTGCTACGATAAAGGCTATATTCGAATCCACTGGTGAGCTTCTTTGTCCGCATTCAGCCGTTGGAGTAAAAGTGGCCCATGATCACATGGGTGCAAGCCCAATGATCACGCTTGCCACGGCGCATCCTGCGAAATTTCCAGATGCGGTTGAGGCCGCAATGGGACTTCGACCTGTCTTACCAGACTGGATTTCAGATTTGTTTGACCGCCCAGAGCGCTTAACTGAAATGCCTAATGATCTACAAAAAATGAAATCTCTTATTCGCGAGCGTATTACCCTTTGACCGTACAAACCCATCGCCTGAAAAACGGCTTTCGCATCGTAACTGAAAATATGCCAGGGCTGAAATCTGCTTCTGTGGGCATATGGGTCAACGCCGGTGGGCGGCACGAGCGGATTGAACAGAACGGGATCGCACATTTCTTGGAGCATATGGCTTTTAAGGGAACATCGCGCCGGAGCTCCGTTCAAATCGCCGAAGCTATTGAAGATGTAGGTGGTTATATCAACGCGTATACCAGTCGTGAGATGACCGCTTATTACGCTCGGGTTTTGGCAGATGATGTAGCTTTGGCTCTGGATGTCGTGTCTGATATTGTACTCAATCCGATTTTTGACCCAGCGGAAATTGAGGTTGAGCGTGGTGTGATTTTATCAGAGATTGGCCAAGTTCTCGATACGCCTGACGATATTATTTTTGACTGGTTGCAAGAGGTGTCTTATCCCGACCAGCCTTTGGGGCGCTCAATTCTTGGGCCTGAAGAACGGGTGTCCAATTTCCAAAAGCAGGATCTGTCGACTTTTGTGTCAGAAAATTATAGTACAAATCAGATGGTTTTAGCTGCTGCTGGTGCTGTGGATCACGATGAAATAGTACGACAATGCGAAGAGATTTTTGGGGATTTGATAGCTCGTAATCAGTCGCCAGTTTTACAGGGTCATTTTTGTGGCGGTGAAATTAGGCAGGTTAAGGATCTAGAGCAAGCTCATTTTGCTTTAGCCTTTGAAAGCCCCAACTATAAAAATCCAGATATTTATACTGCGCAGATCTTTTCAACAGCTTTTGGTGGCGGTATGTCTTCTCGGCTGTTTCAGGAGGTGCGGGAAAAACGTGGACTGTGTTATTCAATTTTTGCTAGTGCGGGCGCTTATTGCGATACTGGTACGATGACGATATATTCAGGAACATCTGGCGATAAAGTGGCTGAGCTGGCCAATATTACTATGGATGAGCTCAAGCGTGCAGCGGATGACATGAGTGAGGTAGAAGTCGCTCGCGCGCGAGCGCAGATGAAAGCTGGTTTGTTGATGGGACTGGAAAGCCCATCGTCGCGGGCGGAGCGTCTGGCGCGTATGATGGCAATTTGGGATCGCATCCCCTCATTGGATGAAGTTGTATCTCAGATTGATGGCGTAACCACTGAGGCTGTGCGTAATTTCTCTGGATTAATGGCTGGTGGCGCACCCGCGGCTATGGCGCTTTATGGTCCAGTGGCTGATGCTCCAACGATCGAAAAATTGCAGGCCCGATTGGTGGCGTGATGTTTGGGCGGTCCACAAAGCTTACAATCGAAACTGAAAGGCTAATCTTGCGGCCACCACATCACAATGATTTTCGCCATTGGGTGCAGCTACGCCATGATAGCCATGATTTTTTATCACCTTGGGATCCGGCTTGGCCTAATGAACATCTAACCCGGAAGAGCTTTACAAATAGGGTATATTGGGCGCAGCAGGCCATTAAAAATGGTAACGGCTGCCCGCTGTTTTTGATCCGAAAAACAGATAGGGCCCTGATTGGGGCCGTCACCCTTGACAATATACGCCGCGGCCCTGCTCAGGCGGGAACGCTGGGTTATTGGACGGGGCAAGCCTTTAGTCGCCAAGGTTACATGCGCGAGGCAGTAAATTGTATGGTTTCACATGCGTTTCGCAAGCTGGACCTTAGTCGGGTTGAGGCTGCATGCTTACCAGAAAATCAGCCGTCACGTGGATTATTAGAAAGTTGCGGTTTTAAATATGAAGGTGTTGCTCAAAGTTATCTACAAATAGCTGGGCGTTGGCGTACCCATGTACTTTACGCCGCAATCCGACACGATAGGCGCGGCAAAACGGAAGCGGGTTAATCGCCGGCGAAAGCGCAAAGGCTGTGAACCTGCATACCCATAGATTCCAGCAATTTACGACCACCCAAGTCTTTTAAATCAATCACGAAAGAACACCCAACGACTTCTGCGCCCAACTTCTCCAGTAACATCAATCCAGCCTGAGCAGTGCCGCCAGTGGCTAATAAATCATCAACAATCAGCACTTTTTCACCTGGTTCAAGTGCGTCTTCATGAATTTCCATCACTGACTCACCATATTCCAGAGTGTAGGCCTGTGAAATTGTTTTACCCGGCAGCTTGCCTTGCTTGCGGATTGGTATGAAGCCCTTGCCCAGCTGATGGGCGATCGCACCACCTAATATAAAGCCCCGTGCTTCAAGCCCAACTATTTTATCTACAGCGACCCCGGCATAGGGGTGCAGCATTTGGTCTATAGCCAAACGCAAGCCGCGCGGATCGGCAAACAACGTTGTGACATCGCGAAACATGATGCCTTCGTGGGGGAAGTCTGGAATGGTGCGGATGTAATCTTCAACAGTTTTCATGTCAGCCTCATTTGAATGACTTTTATTCTATGCCTCCGAGTTAGGTTCCTCAATGGGCTAACTTGGATAAACGCCTAGAATTTCAGCCCAAACTAGTGCGGCTTCTCGGGTGGTTCTTAAGCTACGTACTTTAAGCAGGGTCCAATAACTTTCCGGTGCTCGTATGGGGCGGTCTGCAATCAGATATTGCCCTTCAATTCCGAGGTTACTGCATTGAAGCGCGAGCCGGGGCAGGTGGAAGCGCTGGGATACCATGATGACTCGCCTTTGCTGCGCTCTGCTTGCCTCTGCTCTGCACGTGTCTGGTGTACGTTCTGCGCGACCGTCCAGTGTTATAGCCTCAGCTGGAACACCCTTCTTTATTAAATAGTCGCGCATAGATCTTGCTGCTAGCTGCTGATTTGAAACTACTATTTGATGGACTAAACCTAGTTCAAAAGCTGCATTGGCTGCGTCTAAGCGCTCGGCATGCAAGGGAGATATCAACCCATTGCGCACAATAGCACCAAACACTAAGGCCGCATCAGCAGGCTTTACCTCGTCGAGGGTGCGCAAATTTATGGTGCCCTGCAACCATAGCGATGGCGCAAAAAATAATGCAGCGCCTAAGATGACCCAACGTCGTAATCCGCGCAGGTAGAGCGGCCGGCCGCTCAGAGTACGCGTCCTGCAATGGCGTCCAACTTAGCTAGTAAGGCTTGGTCGCGCTTTTCGGGAGCAGTCATTATTGCGTGTTCGAGGGATTTGTCGCAGCCATTTGGACAATTGGCAGGCTGTGATCCCAGTAATGCGGGTATTCGGGCGAGCATACCTTTGGCTTGAGTCGAATTTTTTGTGAGAGTTTCGATTATCTGGGTAATATCGACCTCACCGTGATCCGGGTGCCAGCTATCATAATCAGTAATCATAGCGATGGAACAGTAACAGATTTCAGCTTCACGGGCCAGTTTGGCTTCTGGCATATTGGTCATACCAATCACATCACAGCCCCATACCCCACGGTACATACGGCTCTCTGCTAAAGTAGAGAACTGAGGGCCCTCCATAGCCAAATAGGTGCCGCCGTAGTGGGTGGTGATGCCTTGGATGTTGGCTGCCTCTTGGCAGGCTTGCGACAGGCGTGAGCAGGTTGGATTGGCGATACTCACATGCGCAACGCATCCTGTCCCAAAGAAAGAGCTTTCACGCGTGGTGGTGCGGTCAATAAATTGGTCTACAATAACAAAATGTCCTGGCGCCATGTCTTCGTTAAACGAGCCACAGGCGCTGACGCTGATCACATCTGTGACGTCCAGTCTTTTGAGAGCGTCAATATTGGCGCGGTACGGCACGCTACTTGGAGAGTGCACATGTCCGCGGCCGTGACGGGGTATAAATACCATTTCCACACTGTCCAGCGTCCCAGTCAACATCTCATCGGAGGGCGCCCCCCAAGGGCTTTCAACCCGCTGCCATGTTGGGTTTTGCAATCCATCAATATCATAAAGTCCTGATCCACCGATAATTCCAATTTTCGTTCTACGCATCTTCAAGGCCTTTAAAATATAAAACTATAGTTATTATTTCATAGTTTCTGGATCACTACTAGTTTTGCAATCCTATTGTCTGCAAGAATACCGTGACGTCAGCGAAATATATGCTATGAGGCCCTAATGTATAGAATTCTCGACTAAAAAAGGTTCCCCATTATGTCTCGTGTCTTATTGGCTGCATTGGCGGCCAGACCCTCTTTTGCTGATTTTAATCTCAGTGCCGGTGAGCCAATAACTATTGGTCGTGTGCGTATCGAAATCTTAGCTGGCCTTACCGTTGCCCTGGCTTTGGTTCCGGAAGCTGTTGCTTTTGCTTTTGTAGCGGGGGTTCATCCCTTGGTAGGACTTTATGCTGCCTTTATTGTGGGCTTCATCACTGCCTTGATTGGTGGCAGGCCAGGCATGATTTCTGGTGCTACGGGTGCTTTAGCCGTTGTTATGGTAGCTTTGGTAGCACAACATGGGGTTGAATATTTGTTTGCAACTGTCGTTTTGATGGGACTAATTCAGGTTTTTGTTGGTATCATGCGTTGGGCGAAATTCATTCGCCTTGTGCCACATCCGGTCATGCTGGGCTTTGTAAACGGTTTGGCGATTGTTATCTTCTTGGCCCAGATGAGCCAATTTAAAGTCCCTGGAACCATTGTTGACACAGGCCATGGAATGTCTGGTGGTGAATGGTTGTCAGGTGTTTCAATGATGACGATGTTAGCGCTTGTGGCGCTAACAATGGCGATAGTTTGGCTGATGCCCAAAGTCACAAAGGTTATCCCTGCGCCTCTGGCTGGGATCGGAATTGTTGCTATTCTGGTTATTGCTTTTGGAATTGATGTGCCCCGCGTTGGAGATTTGGAAAGCATCAAAGGCGGACTGCCTAGCTTTCACAACCCATTTGGTACTGGAACTGGCCTTTATGGCACACCTATGGCGCCGTTTTCCCTAGACACACTCGTTATCATAGCACCTTACGCAGGCATTCTTGCTGCTATTGGATTGATAGAAAGCCTACTTACCCTCAATCTTGTGGGTGATATGACAAATAAACGTGGTGGTGCTAGCCAGGAAAGTATTGCTCAAGGTATTGCAAACACTGTTACAGGTTTTTTTGGTGGCATGGGTGGTTGCGCTATGATCGGGCAATCGATGATCAATGTGAAATCTGGAGGACGCACCCGCCTGGCAGGTATTGCTGCAGCTTTGTTCTTACTTTTGTTCATTGTTGTTGCATCCTCTTGGATTGAACAAATACCGCTAGCCGCTCTCGTGGGTGTTATGTTTATGGTGGTGATTGGCACATTCGCGTGGAATAGCTTTAAAATTATGCGCAAAGTGCCGTTGATGGATGCTTTTGTGATTGTACTTGTGACAGTCGTGACCGTAATGACAGACCTTGCGATAGCGGTTGTTGTTGGCGTGATTGTGTCCGCTTTAGCTTATGCTTGGCAGAACGCCACACGGATCCATGCAAACCGCGCTATAGAAGCAGATGGCGCCAAGGTGTATAAGATACGTGGCCCATTGTTTTTTGGTTCTTCAGAGGGTTTTTCTGAACTATTCACACCGAATGAGGACCCTGATACGGTTATAGTAGATTTTGTTGATAGCCGGGTTGCTGATCAATCTGCCTTGCAAGCAATTGAAGCCGTAGCCTTGAAGTATGAGGAAGCTGGCAAGCGGATACAATTGCGTCATTTGAGCAAAGATTGTCATTATCTTCTAAGCAAAGCCGGGCACTTGATCGTTGATAGCGATGATGATCCTGATTATGAAATCGCTGTAGATTATGGCGTGCGCACTGGAATTTTAGCTGCGGGGCACTGAAGAATACGCTCAGTTGTTTGGATTATTCACCTGGGCGACTGAGCGAAAATATATTATCCACCACCGAATAATCTTTATAGCCCAAGCGTGACAGAGGTCTGAATTTGGTTACGTCAAACATGCCATCCACGAGGCAATCATCGCGCATGTGTACGCCCGTGACTTCTCCAAACACGGCAAAATTAGCCTCACCGGGCAGTTGGATGATCTGAGTTAGTTTGCATTCTAAACTGGCAGGCGTTCCCGCCACGCGAAACCCTGCTATAGTGTCGCATGCTATGGCTTCCATTCCAGATTTTATAAATTCATCGTCACTTTTTGTAAAAGCAGCGGAGGAAGTGTTCATTGCGTCACGCATAGCGTACTCTACAATATTTACGCAGAATACGCCAGTTTCACGAATGTTACTAACACTGTCTTTAGTGCCCTCTTGGTCATTTTTCGCTCCGGTTGAGGCAAACATGACCTGAGGTGGCACATAGGCTACGGCGTTGAAAAATGAATAGGGCGCTAAGTTGCGGTTTCCAGCGTTGTCTTGCGTGGATATCCAGCCAATTGGACGGGGTGTTACGATGGCATTGAATGGATTGTGCGGTAGGCCATGACCATCGTCGGGGCGGTAAAACATTTGCTCTCCTCTTTGTTTGCGCAGATATTAGCTGCGTGCTAGGGCAGTTGCAAAAGGAAAGAAGGGCAGGGCGGTGTTTCATTTAAACCGCGAGACAGAAGATGATTGGTGGGAAGTTGAAGCGCTTTATGATTTGTGCTTTGCGCCCGGCAGAGAAGCTTTGTCCTCGTATCGCCTTCGCGACGGTGTTGCACCGTTAAGTTCGCTTTCTTACGTAGCTCGTGATTCAGATGGAATATTGGCTGGTGCAATTCGCTATTGGCCCGTTTTAGTTGGGGTAGCACCTGCTTTACTACTTGGACCCATTGCAGTCCATCCTACACGGCAGGGTGAGGGGCTGGGCGCATATTTGATCCATGAAAGTCTTTCAGTGGCACCAGCTTTAGGGTTTAGCCGAGTTATGCTAGTAGGGGATCAACCTTACTATAAACGTTTTGGCTTTAGCTTTTTGTCTGGTGTTCATATGCCGCCGCCGACCAATCCCTTTCGAGTCTTAGGTATGGAGCTTCAGCGTGGCGCTTGGGAGGGGATCACTGGCGATGTGCAGGCTGGCTAACTATTAAGCCGAACCCATTCAACTACTGAGCTGCGCACAGATTGGTGCCCCTCGTCTCTAGCCTTATCAATTACCAACTTAAGTTCATTGAGATCAATTCGTCGGATCAAATGTTTGACAGGACCAATGGAGGCAGGACGCATTGACAGCGTATGTATGCCTAAGGCGGCGAAGCAAGCCGCTTCTAACGGTCTGCCTGCATCCTCACCACAAAAAGACAGTTGAGTGTTGCTCCTACGTGCTCTACCAACAATCTGCTCTAGAAAATTAAGGAAACTGGTATTGAGTGTGTCGTAGCGTTTGCGTACCCGCTCATTTTCTCGGTCAGCAGCAAAAAAGAATTGCTTGAGATCATTCCCACCGATTGATAAAAAATCCACTTCCTCAAAAAATTGATTCGGTGCGAAAGCTAAAGATGGAGTTTCTAACATAGCACCCACATTTATATTCGTGGGCAATGTGTGTCCTAACTTTGTCTCACGGGTCTTTGCGCGCTCCAATTCAGCCTTGGCGCCTTGGAATTCATCATATTGGGCGACAAAGGGGAACATTACTGATAGTTCACGCCCTGAAGTTGCGCGCAATAGAGCCTGAAGCTGCATTCGCAAAATACCTGGTTTATCTAGTCCAACTCTAATGGCGCGCCAGCCCATAGCCGGATTTGGTTCATCCTGTGGAACCATATATGGCAGTACTTTGTCTGAACCAATATCAAGTGTACGAAACACAACCTTACGACCCTCGGCCGCTTCCATTACTCGAGTGTATTGTGCTACCAGTTCAGCCCTTTTTGGCATGTGGTTTTGCGATAAAAATTGCAGTTCGGTACGAAACAGACCTACACCTTCAGCGCCCGAACTTGGCAATGACGGCAGATCAGCCATAAGGCCTGCATTCATCAAAAGTTCTACTACCGTGCCGCATTTGGCTTGAGCAGACTTATCGCGCAGCTCAACATAACGATCAGCCGCTTGGCGCATCATAGCAATTTTGTCTTGAACAGCCCTTTGCACCCCCTCATCAGGACGCAGGTGCACAGTGCCTTGATCGCCATCTAACATGACAGCATCGCCGTTCAGGGCCTCTGTAATGATTCCTTTGGTATGAACGATTAAGGGAATCGCCAAGGCGCGAGCCACTATCGCCGCATGCGAGCCAACAGAGCCCTCTTCCAGTACAATACCACGTAGATTACGACCATAATCCAATAGTTCTCCGGGACCAATATTACGTGCCACCAAAATAGGATTATTAGGTATTTCTGCGCCTGTATCGCTACCTTGTCCGGTTAGTATTCGTAAAAGTCGGTTGGATAGATCATCCAAATCATGCAAGCGTTCCCTTAGGTAGGCGTCTTTGGATTGTCCGATGCGGGTTCTCGCAGTAGATTGTTCTTTTTCGACTGCCGCTTCGGCTGATAGACCCCGCTGGATGTCTTCTTCCATTCGACGGCGCCAGCCTTTGGAGTGGGCAAAGAGACGGTAGGCTTCCAAAACTTCTAGTTGTTCCGCATCGCCATTGCGGGCATCTGCTAGCATCTGATCTACTGAAACCCGCAAGCGATCCAGAGCGTCTTCCAGACGATTACTTTCAACCTCGGGATCGTCAGCGATTGGATTAGTGACGACAACCCGCGGTTCGTGCAGATAAACGACGCCTTCGGCTACGCCTTCTTGGCAGCTTAACCCTTGAAATGTAGCCGGCTTTTGATGGCGCGCAGATAGGGCATCACCGTCACCAACAAAAGCACCAAGCTCCGTCATTTCGGCTAAGACCATTGCAACGACTTCTAGCGCATAGATTTCATCAGCTGAAAATTCACGGGCTTCTTTGGATTGTACAACCAATACTCCAAGAGAGTCGCCAAGTCTTTGGATTGGTACTCCGAGAAAAGAGGAATATATTTCCTCACCTGTTTCGGGCATGAAGCGAAACCCTTTGGCGGAGGGGGCATCGGCAGTATTAATTATACTGCTAAAGCGGGCCACACGGCCAACAAGCCCCTCGCCAATGCGCATTCGAGTTTGGTGAACTGCTTTGGCGTTTAGCCCTTCAGTGGCACAAAGCTCCAAAGTTTCACTATCGCGGAACAGGTAGATTGAACATACCTGAGAACGCATAGACCCTGCGGTGAGCTGCACTATCTTGTTGAGTCGCGCTTGCCCTGCCGAATCTTCGGCCATTGCATCGCGTAGTGCTCCAAGAAGCTTGCGACTTTCACTCTCTGAGGTTTGGGCCATATAATACGGTGCCCCTAGGCTGCTTTTTCCAATTCAAAAGCATCATGCAGTGTCTGGACTGCCAATTCCATATATTTCCGCTCAATGAGGACAGAAATCTTAATTTCGGAAGTTGTAATTACCTTAATGTTGATACCCTCTGTATGCAGGGCCTGAAACATTTTGGCGGCGACACCGGCGTGGCTACGCATGCCGATACCAACTACGGAGACTTTTGCCACAGCTTCATCAGCCACCAGGTCATGGTAGTTAATTGTACCAACATCCTTGGCCGTTTGCATAACTTTCTCAGCACACAAAACTTGGTCCGTAGGGCAAGAAAAAGTCATGTCGGTCCGACCATCTTCGCTAATATTTTGAACGATCATGTCTACGTTGACGCCTGCCTCCGAAAGAGGGCCAAAGATTGCAGCGGCGATGCCGGGCCTGTCGGCCACGGAAATTAGAGTCATTTTGGCTTCGTCACGGCTATAAGCCACGCCTGCAACAACATTTGATTCCATTATTTCCTCCTCGGCACATACTAATGTGCCAGCTGTGTCTGATGGGTCTTCGAATGAACTGAGCACTCGCAGGCGCACATTAAACCGCATGGCCAATTCTACCGAGCGGGTTTGCAATACTTTAGCTCCGAGCGAGGCCAGCTCTAGCATTTCTTCAAAGGCGATTTTGTCAAGCTTACGCGCTTTGTCTGAGATTCGAGGGTCTGTGGTGTAGACCCCGTCTACATCTGTATAAATATCACAGCGTTCAGCTGAAAATGCGGCTGCAAAGGCCACCGCTGTAGTATCTGATCCACCGCGGCCCAGGGTGGTGATGCGACCATCGGGGCTTGTTCCCTGAAAGCCTGCTACAACTGCCACACGCATGCCAGTATCAAACTCTGCATCTAAGTTTGTAGTCGGTATATTCTCAATACGCGCACTGGAATGTGCATTAGTGGTTTGCACTGGCACTTGCCAACCCTGCCAGCTGCGCGCTGAAATGTTCATCTCTTGTAAAGTCAACGCCATCAGCCCAGCGGTGATATTTTCGCCAGAGGACACAACCGCATCATATTCGCACGCGTCGTAGAGGGCAGAGGTTTCATTGACCCATCCCACCATTTCATTAGTTTTACCCGACATTGCCGAGACGATCACGATCACATCATAGCCCTTGACCACTTCCCTTTGAACGCGTTCGGCAGCGTTTTGGATGCGGTCTAGGTTAGCAACGGATGTACCGCCAAATTTCATCACCAAACGAGGCATGATAAGTCCAACTTTCTGCAGTTACAGCTATTTATTAGGCTTTCGGAGGGCTGAGAGCAAGGGTTTAGGGCGCTATCTATAAGCAATTAATTGGTTTGACGCTTTGGCATGAAAGGCAGAGGGGCTACGCGAATTCCGTCTTCAATAAGCGCTTTTGCTTCTTCAGGTTTTGCCTCACCATAGATAGAGCGCGCTGGCTGTTCGCCGTCATGCATTGCCCGGGCTTCGGTGGCGAAGTTTAATCCGACATAATCAGAGTTTTTCTCGATTTCATTCTTTAGTTTAGCTAGCCTTTTTTCCACATCGCTAGTTGGGGAGGTCAACGGAGTATCAGTTTCGGTGTGTCCTGTATTTATACTTATCTTTGGACTCATCAGTGATTTCACTATCTGGCTATCGCCACATTCCACACAGCTGAGCAAGTCCGCTGCTGCCAATTTTTCATAGGCTTCGGAAGATTGAAACCAGCTTTCAAAGCTGTGGTCATTGCTACATTTTAGCGAAAAGCGGATCATACCGCAGGCTCCTACTTTTTATTAGTGTCTTAGGGCGTTTACCAACTGTAAAACAAAAGTCTACTTGTACGTGTGAACTTTACTTTCTTCACTATGGGTCAAAAGACTTTAGTAATCTTGCCAAATCTGGCTCAAGTACCTGCTTTGCCGCCGCTTTGCGGCTAAACCATTTGCGCTGCCTCTCAGATTTCTCTGAGTAATCTTCTAAAATGTTTTTCACCTTCAACGCATAGATAGTCACAATACAGGGACAACTTTCGCCATCTTCTACTATTTTTTCATAGCAATAAACCCCCAGTGGCCTTTCTTTTAGCTTTCCGGTAACACCAGCTTCTTCAAAGGCCTCATTGGCTGCACTCTCGCCCGGGGTCATATTGTTTTCTGGCCAACCTTTTGGCAGAATCCAGCGCTTAGTGCGGCGTGACGTGATCAAAAGGATTCGAATTTTGCCATCAGTTATCCGATAGCACAGGGCCCCGAATTGAGAGCGTGCATGGCGTTTCTGCTTCGGTTGAATCGAAAGCGGGAGTTGAGTTGGGTTAGAGCTGCTCATCGTGCGGTGTTGTTTTCATTGTTATTGCCTGATTATATCACAGATGAAATGAAAATACAAAAAAGCACTGAAAAATTGGTCCATTCTAGCAATATTTCTCGAAGTCTAACGCGCATTCTTAGGCTTTTTATAGTGGGGCTGGTGTTGGCCAGCACGAGCACGTGCGCGGCGCAAACGTTGGATGTTTACGCTGCGGCCAGTTTAAAATCTGCAATTGATGAAATTGCGGCAAATTTTGCTGCGCAAACAGGGCAGGAGCCGCGTTTGTCTTATGCCGCATCCAGCATTTTGGCTTTACAAATTAAGCATGGCGCGCCGGCGGATGTTTTTGTATCTGCCAACCTCGGGTGGATGCATTATTTGGAGCAATTGGGCGTTCTCCAGAATTCTGCTCAGAATATTGCGTCTAATAGATTGGTTTTTGCCTCGGCCGCACCCATACCTTTGTCGCTTGAACTGCCGGACATCCTTGGGCGTTTGGCTGGTGGGCGCTTAGCTGTGCCTTTGATCTCTTCGGTACCTTTAGGGCTTTATGCGGCTCAGTCATTGCAAAACATGGGCTTTCTGACAGCTCTGACCCCATATTTGGCGCAGCAGGATAATGCGCGCAGCAGTCTGATCTCTGTATTGCGGGGGGAAGTTGCCTTGGGGATTTTATATGCCAGCGATGTGGCCATTGCGCCAGAGGTGTTTGCAGTTGCTGAAATTCCTTTGCAGGCCCATGATCCTGTGACTTATCAGGCCGCTTCCATATCGCCTCGGGGGGCAGAGTTCGTGGATTATCTAACTAAGAAGCAAGCGCAGGCCGTATTTATGAGATATGGGTTTTTGGCGCCATGAGTTGGTTCAGCCTCAGTACGGTTGAATTTCAAGCTCTTACGCTGTCGCTTTGGGTGGCAGGGGCCTCTGTTCTTGTTAGCCTGCCGATTGCAACGGCTGTAGCCTACGTCTTGGCCCGCTGCCGATTTTGGGGGCACAGTCTACTCAACGCATTGGTGCATCTACCATTGGTGCTGCCACCTGTCGTCACTGGGTATCTTTTGTTGCTTGCCTTTGGACGTCACGGGGTATTTGGGCCTGTACTTGAAATATTGGGCCTGCAATTGGCATTTACCGCTGCAGGTGCAGCACTGGCAGCGGCGGTGATGGCATTTCCGTTAATAGTGCGTGCTATCCGCCTGAGTATAGAGTCGCTTGACCCAAAACTGGAAGAGGCTGCCAGAACATTGGGTGCTTCCCCGGTAAGGTTGTTTGTATTTGTTATCCTGCCGCTAATTTTTCCGGGCATATTGGCCGGTGCTGTTGTTGGATTTGCCAAGGCGTTAGGTGAATTTGGTGCAACGATTACCTTCGTATCGAATATTCCTGGTGAAACCCAAACCATTGCTTCGGCAATTTATGCCTTATTGCAGGTCCCAGGCCAAGAGGCCGCACTGGGCCGTATGATTGGATTTTCTATCTTGCTGTCCTTCGGTGCATTGCTGTTGTCTGAGATATTAGCTCGAAGGATGGTGCGCCGATGACTGTAACACTGGACATCCAAATGCGCCGCCATGGTTTTTCGCTCAATGCAAAATTGAATGCACCTGCTGGTGTGAGCGTTATTTTTGGTCCCTCTGGTAGTGGTAAAACTACTCTATTGCGAGCTGTGGCAGGCCTAGACCCAGTGGATCAGGGTCATATCGCCATTGATCATGTTGATATGGCTGGTGTGGCGCCACACCGGCGAGCGGTGGGCTATGTCTTTCAGGAACCGCGTTTATTGCCACATTTGACGGTTTTGGGGAACCTCAAATTTGCGCAGAAGATGGGGCGAGTAGTAGCAGGACAAAGCTTCGACGACGTCACGGATTTGCTGGAACTGCGCACCCTATTACAACGCTATCCCGTCGCGCTATCGGGTGGTGAAGCCCAGCGAGTTGCCTTGGGTCGTGCATTGTTGAGTGCGCCCAAATGCCTTTGTTTGGATGAGCCTCTGTCTGCTCTTGATCATGACTTGAAGCAGCGCATATTGCCCTACCTAGAACGCTTACGCGACCAGACAAAAATCCCAATCCTATATGTTACCCATGATGCTGCGGAAATGGCGCGATTGGCTGATCATATTGTTTTGATGCGGGCAGGTAAGAGCGTTTTATCGGGCCCTGCATCTGAGGTTTTGGCCGATCCTGCGGCTGTACCGTTTTTGGGCATACGCGCGGCTGGCACAGTAATTTTGGGGTGCGTAGAGCCTCCTGATCCCACCACCGGACTTGCGGTCATGAGCTTTGCTGGTGGCCAGCTGATCTTGCCAGAGCTCGTGCAACCTGTAGGGCATAAAGTTCGTATTAGAATATCTGCTCAAGATATTGTTTTAGCTACTGAAATGCCAAATAATCTATCAGCTTTAAATATTCTTCAGGGGGTCATCAGCGATTTCCATCACGGCCAAGGCCCAGGTGTTATGGTACAATTCAGGGTGGGTGAGACACTTTTTTTAGCCCGGGTAACGCAATATTCTGCTGTGAAAATGGGATTAGTTCTGGGACAAACTGTGTTCGCCATCGTCAAAGCAAGCGCGTTTGATCCAGCTGGGATTGGCTCCTGATGAGGCGAGTAGTTCGGCGTAATTGTCTCCGAACTACTTTACTTATTGCGGGTTGAGGTTTTGGCTTTACGCGGCAAAACCTTGGGTTTGGTCGACCAACCCAACTGATCGGCTAACACGCGGCGCTTCACTTCTTCGACCTCACCAGGTTTCAATTCACGTAGCTGAAATGGACCATATGAAATACGAATTAAGCGATTCACAGTGAAGCCAAGAAACTCTATAGCCCTGCGAATCTCGCGATTTTTTCCTTCTTTCAAGCCAATGGTTAGCCAAAAATTGGCGCCAGTTTTACGATCCATCTGGACAGTCATTGGTTGAAATCGTTCTCCTTCAACTGTGATGCCTTGGGTTAGGGGTTCGAATGCGTTTTCTTGTGGATAGCCTTTAATTCGAACTCGGTAGCGTCTAGTCCAACCCGTACTCGGCAGCTCAAGCGTACGCTTCAAGCCTCCGTCATTGGTTAGTAGTAATAAGCCCTCAGAGCTCATGTCCAAGCGCCCCACTGATACCACTCGTGGCAAAGACTCCGGCAAGCTGTCAAATACAGTCTCTCTACCTTTCTCATCGCGAGCACTAGTCACTAAGCCGATCGGCTTGTGATACAGCCAAAGCCTTGGTTCACCAGGTGGCTCAATTGGCTCGCCGTCAAATTCAATTTTGTCGCTTGGATGCACGTTGAGAGCCGGGCTGAAAATCTTCCTGCCGTTTACTTTCACACGCCCCGCCTCGATCAGTTTCTCTGAGTCGCGTCGACTTGCTACGCCGGCGCGCGCTAAAACTTTCGCGATCCGGTCGCCCTTTGGTGTTTCATCTGCCATGCGCTGGGCTTAGACTGTGTTTAATGCAAAGCCAAGCGGGGATGAATGCGTTTTACAAGCCAAATGGATTTAGCCTTAAATGAGGCGCAGCGGGCTGCCTCAGCAGGTGAAGTGCCCGTGGGGGCGGTGATTGTCGATGCGCGTGGTCAGGTTTTGGCTGCAGCAGGCAACCGTACCCGCCGCGATTGTGATCCGACGGCCCATGCAGAGATATTGGCCATTAGGCAGGCTGCAGCTATTTTGGGGCAAGAACGTTTGGCAGGGTGTACTCTTTATGTGACCCTTGAACCTTGTGCGATGTGCGCTGGCGCTTTGGTTCATGCGCGGGTTGCGCGAGTGGTCTATGGAGCTGCTGATCCCAAATCAGGTGGCACGGACCATGGGGCGCGGGTGTTCACGCATCCTCAAAGCCATCACCGGCCTGAAGTGATTGGTGGTATTTCTGACGAGGCCTGTTCTACGCTTTTGGTAGATTTTTTTGCACAACAGCGCAGCAAAGCCTAGGTCAGAAGCTCGAGGCCTTGGCAACATGCAGATCCCAAGTTAATAAGCTTTAAATCTAACTGCAGAAGTGAAGGACCACCTATGTTGATCGACACAAAAATGGCCGCCCGTGTTGCCAAACTTGCCCGGATTAGGGTTGACGCAGCAGACTTACCCGCTTTAGCACAAGAGTTTACGAACATTTTGGGCTTCATTGAGCAGTTGAATGAGGTGAATGTGGAAGGTATTGAACCGATGACTTCTGTAACTCCACAAAGGTTGTTTCGGCGGGAAGACGTTGTGAACGATGGTAATCAACAAGTTGCTGTTCTTTCAAATGCGCCTGATGCACGTGAAGGTTTTTTTGCTGTGCCAATGGTGGTTGAATAATGTCTGATCTGATGAAACTGACTTTGTCAGGTGCGCGTGACGCGTTGCGCGCTGGGCAAACTACTGCGGTTGAATTGACCGAGGCCTCACTCGCTGCTGTTGCGGCTTCCAAGCCGCTGAATGCATTTGTACATGACACATCTGAGATAGCGCGGGCCCAGGCCGTCGCTGCCGATATTCGTATCCAAGCTGGCGGTGCGCCGGATATGTGTGGTCTGCCTATTGGTATGAAAGATCTTTTTTGTACCAAAGGCGTCACAACCCAAGCTGCTAGTGCTATTTTAAAAGGGTTCATACCGGAATACGAATCGACCGTGTCCAAAAAACTATTTGATGCAGGCGCTGTCATGGTTGGTAAATTGAACATGGATGAATTTGCCATGGGCTCTTCCAATGAAACCTCGACCTATGGCAATGCTGTTAACCCTTGGAAAGTTGATGATCGTGAACTGGCGCCGGGTGGCTCTTCCGGTGGGTCCGCGGCCGCGGTCGCTGCTGAGACCTGTCTCGCGGCCACCGGCACAGACACGGGTGGCTCTATTCGTCAGCCGGCTGCCTTTACCGGCATCACTGGCATTAAACCCACATATGGGCGGTGCTCTCGTTGGGGAATTGTGGCATTTGCATCATCGCTTGATCAAGCGGGCCCAATCACCAAAGATGTACGTGACTCTGCTATTATGTTGGAAGCAATGTGTGGGTTTGATCCCAAAGACAGTACATCTACGAATATGTCTGTACCTAATTTTGAAGCTGCTTTGACGGGTGATGTCCGCGGTAAAACTATCGGTATTCCAAAGGAGTACCGTGTTGATGGCATGCCTGACACTTTGGAACATCTATGGTCTGAAGGCACAGCGATGTTGCGTGATGCGGGTGCTATTGTGAAAGATATCAGTCTGCCACACACAAAATATGCCTTACCGGCCTATTACGTGATTGCGCCAGCTGAGGCATCCTCGAACCTAGCGCGCTATGATGGCGTGCGTTTTGGCCATCGAGCCAAGCTTGCAGCTGGAGATGGCATCACTGAAATGTATGAAAAGACGCGCGCAGAAGGCTTTGGCGCCGAAGTTCAGCGCCGGGTTATGGTAGGAACTTATGTACTATCTGCTGGATTTTACGATGCCTATTATAACCGCGCGCGTCGGGTGCGGGCTTTGATCAAAAAAGATTTTGATGATGTGTTTAGTGCTGGCGTTGATGCTATCTTAACTCCTTCGACCCCTTCCGCTGCCTTTGGCTTGGGTGAGATGGTGGATGCAGACCCAGTACAAATGTACTTGTTTGATGTTTTTACTGTCACAGTCAATTTAGCAGGGCTTCCGGCCATATCTGTGCCAGCTGGGCTTGATTCCAAAGGTTTGCCTTTGGGGCTGCAATTGATTGGTAGGCCTTGGGAGGAGGGCGATCTTCTAAACACGGCCTTTGCGTTGGAAAAAGCTTTGAAATTCAATTCTAAACCCAACCAGTGGTGGCTTTAAAACTTATCAATTTTAAATTGTGGATTTGTAGATTTGTAGATTTTTACGTTACAATAATAATAGTGTGGCTGGAACTTTTACTTACACTTTCGTCTGGGATGTCAATAATGGGGAAGTCGATGAAGTACTTTGTAATTATGGCCATAGGACTGACTTTGACTGCCTGTCAAAGTATGATGCCTAACGATGTAATACTTGCTGGGTACAATGACCCAAAAGAAGAAGTCCTCCAATCTGGTGAAGCAGAGTCAGTTTCGTCTGGTGCTCAAACCGAAGTTAGCACCAGTACCATTTCGAACGAACAAGATTTCGACGCAGTGGCAAACACGCAAACTGTTGAAAGTGATGCTGAGCGTATTGCAGCTAATCGGGCAAATTATATAGTTATTGATGCGCGTGCCTTACCACAACGGGGCGATAACGGGCCAAATGTTGTAGAATATGCAATCCGCACCAATAATTTGGTAGGCGTGCAACTATATGATCGGTTTGGTACTTCGCTCAAAATATTCAGCTTCGGTGGATGTGGGAAATACAGTTCCACTGATGCTGCTCAACAGGTATTTTTATTGAGTGGCGGACCAGAGATTGATGCGTTTGGCATTGATCCAGATGGCGATGGGTTTGCATGTGAATGGGATCCTCTGCCCTTTCGGGCTGCGGTAAAAACTGAGTAATATGCTAATAGACCGGCGCCCATCACCAAATTTTGGTCCACGCTTTGGTGTTGCAGGCCCCAGTCTGATTGTTATTCACTATACTGCTATGCCCACCTCAAATGCAGCGCTGGAGCGTCTTTGTGACCCTTTGCACGAGGTTTCTGCACACTACTTAATAAATCAGCAAGGCGGTGTCATCCAGCTTGTTGCGGAAGCGCAGCGGGCATGGCACGCAGGCGCTGGGTCATGGGGAGACTGTGATGACGTTAACTCAGCATCCATTGGGGTAGAGCTTTGTAATGCAGGGAACCATGAGTTTCCTGCATTACAAATTCAAACTTTAAAGACCTTGCTGGGTGATATTATGCAGCGTTGGGGTATTTCTGCTGAGAAGGTAATTGGGCATTCGGATATGGCACCTACACGCAAGCAAGACCCAGGTCGTTTATTTAACTGGCAGGCCCTCGCCATCGATGGTTTCGCAGTGTTTCGTGGTCAGCCTCATGTGGATATTTTGCCGTTCTTTCATGCTGCGCGTCAGTTTGGCTATTTTACAACTGAGGGCGCCTTTCCCGAAGATACTGCTCAGGTTGCGGTGCTTGAGGCCTTCCGGCAGAGGTTTAGACCCCAAGCTCAGGGTCCGATGGACCATAATGATGTTCGAATCTTATCTGATCTGGCTCAAAGCTACCCCGCCATCCCAGAGGCTTGACCACAAGGCCATGGCCGCCTAACACCTACCCTGCGCGGGGGGCTGGGCAATCGCGAGGGGCAACCTTCGAGGAAAGTCCGGACTCCCTGAAACAACGGTGCCGGGTAA
>CESU01006539.1_pt1 | contig 24975 bp, 21 predicted proteins | sample 531141 | NCBI WGS metagenome assembly CESU01 (sample SAMEA2621401, study PRJEB7988) | marine metagenome | isolation source: saline water (ENVO:00002010), including
GATAAAGAAAGTTGGTTTATCATAATTATAAATGGTGACAATTACGGAATAGGAGAATGTAGTTTAATAAAAGGATTAAGCCCCGATCCCCTTTCAACATTTGAATTAAAATTAAAAGAAATCTGTCGTAAAATTCATCTTGGATTTGCAAATCTTTCTTTAGAATTAGGAAGTTATCCTTCCATTTTATTTGGACTGGAAACAGCATTTTCTTCTTTTGAAAGCAAAGATCCTTTTGTTTTTTCAAAATCTAGTCTTACAACAGGCGAAGGTTCTTTGTCTATCAACGGTTTAGTTTGGATGGGCAAAAAGTCTTTTATGAAAAGTCAAATAAAAGAAAAAATCCTATCTGGATTTAATTGTATAAAAATAAAAGTTGGAGCATTAGATTTTGATTTAGAATGTGAAATTTTAAAATCACTTCGATCTGAATATTCAGAATCTGATATCGAAATAAGGTTGGATGCTAACGGATCTTTTTCTTTGGACTCTGCATTTGAAAAGCTCGAAAAGCTTTCTTCTTTTAAAATTCATTCTATTGAACAACCTGTCTCTGTAAAAAAATGGCAAGAGACGGCTTTTCTTTGCGAGAAATCTCCAATTCCAATAGCGTTAGACGAGGAACTTATTGGGATATCGGATTTTAAAGAACAGAAAAAAATGTTACTTGAAATAAATCCAACCTATATAATTTTAAAGCCAAGCCTAATTGGAGGTCTTAAAAAAGCAGATGCTTGGATTAAACTAGCGTCCTCTTTAAATATTCAATGGTGGTCAACTAGTGCTCTAGAAAGCAATATTGGTCTTAATGCCATTTCGCAGTGGGCATTTAACAAAAAGCCATTATTACCACAAGGATTAGGCACCGGAATGCTCTTTTCCAATAATATAGAGTCCCCCTATTTCATCGAAAATGGGTTTTTAAAATACAATTCTGATACGGCCTGGAACTCTAATTTGTTTAAAGATTTTATTTCTTAATATGGTTAAAGATCATCAAAGAGTTCATCCTAAATTTAAATTAAACGGAGCTTACTTTAAAGAATTGGCTTTTAATTTTAAAAACAAAAATTCTTTAATTAAGAATAAAAGCTTAGCGTCTTTTCTTTCCGATTGGCTAAATGACAATGATCAAATCAAGCTTAAAACTTCTGGCACAACAGGAGATCCAAAAGAAATAAAAGTGGATAAAAAAGCAATGATTTTGTCGGCTCAAAGCACTGGAAGATACTTTAATATTATAGCTGGAGATAATGCACTTCTCTGCTTGCCAATAGACTTTATTGCTGGAAAAATGATGATCGTAAGGGCAATCGTATTAGGGATAGATTTGCATATAATAAACCCTAGTAGCTATCCAATAAATAAGCTCAGTCAAAATTTTGATTTGGTAGCGATGACTCCTTTTCAGTTGGAAAAAACCATTAATTATATTCATAAAATAAAATGTTTGCTAATTGGAGGAAGCCCTATCAGTGAAAATTTAATAGAGAAAATCGTAAATAAAACCACGGGTGTGTTCGAGACGTATGGTATGACCGAAACCGTATCCCATATTGCGGTTAAAAACTTAAGCGCAGGGGGAAAATCCTTTGAAAGTATCCCTGGAATTACATTTAAGGACAATATGGGCTGCTTAGAAATTAATGCGCCGTTTATTTCTAAAACCCCCATTCAAACAAATGATAAAGTTCAACTAATTTCCAATACTAAATTTAAGTGGATTGGAAGAAGTAGCCTTACAATAAACTCTGGAGGAATTAAGTTTAACCCTGAAAATATTGAAAAAACTTTAAGCAATTACTATACTCAGCCCTTTATAATAAGCAGTTTTCCTGATTCCGTTTTGGGAGAAAAAATTGTTATAGTTTTTGAAAAGAAAATTCCTGCAGAACCAAAGAAATTTTTTAATCAATTAAACAAACATCAAAGACCTAAAGAGGTTTTCTTTTTAACTAAATTTGAGAGAACAAATGGAAAAATTAATAGACAAAATATTAAGTCTAATATATTAAATAAATACGCTATTGGAAAGTAAAGAAGAAGAGTTTTGGAACACTGCTACTCATTTTATAGGACTGATCTTTAGTTTAATAGGCTTGCCTATATTGCTTTATTATAATCAGGATCTAACCGAATTTAGTTTAATCAGCATTCTTTTTTTTGAGTTTGGAATGATTTGTGTTTATACGGCCTCTACCTTATATCATTATGCCACAGATTTAAAGCTTAAAAAAAAGCTTAGAATTTTTGATCACATAAGTATTTTTTATTTAGTTGCAGGCTCTTATGCGCCAGTTTGTCTAATAACTTTATATAACGGTTCTGGTTTAAAAATCTTTATTTCCGTATTCACTATAGCAATCTTAGGTACTATTTTCAAAATATTTTTTACTGGAAAATATGAGAAATTTTCTCTGTTTCTTTATCTAGCTATGGGCTGGTTAATTGTTTTAGATTTTAATTCGATATTAAGCCTCTTGAGCTTCAACGGCCTTATGCTATTACTAATTAGTGGGGGATTTTATTCCTTTGGAACCATTTTTTATAGCCTTCAAAAAATGAAGTATTCTCATGCAATTTGGCACTTATTTGTTATGGCAGGAAGTGCTTCTCATTACTTTCTAGTATTATTATATGTGGTATAGATTCTTTTTATATATTTATAATCATGTCTAAAAAAAAATTTATTCAAAATATCTCTTTATTTCTATTTTCCTTAATTATGTTCTCTCAACAAAACGAAACTCAAAAATATGAAGTTATTAAAAACTTAGAAAATATAGAAATTCGTTTTTACCCACCATCAATGAAAGCAAAAGTTAGTTCAAATAGAAATTTTTCTAAACTTTTTAAGTATATAAGTGGGAACAATGATAAAAACGAGAAAATAGCAATGACCACTCCAGTTTACATGACTCAAAAAAAAGGGAAAAGTACCATGGAGTTTGTTTTGCCTTCAAAATATTCTATTGAAAATGCTGCTTTACCAAAAGACAAAGACATTCAGGTTTATAGCTCAAAACCTGGTTATTATGCTGCAATTAAATTCGGAGGATACTCAAATCCTGACAAGGTTGAAACCCATCATCAGATTCTTTTGAAAACAATAAAAAAAAATAACTTGTCTGTTCTAAGCAAAGAACCTATAGCTTTATCTTACAATAGTCCATATAAAGTTTTTAACAGAAGAAATGAAGTCCTTGTTCAAATTAACTACAACCCTAATTAAGTTTAACCTTGTTTGGTAAAAGAGCGGTTTGGGTCCATAATTTCTAAAATTAAATCTTTTAAACCCTTTTCAAATTCCTTTATTTTTTGAGAATCAATTTTATGATTTATTTTTTCTGAAGATTCTTTTATTCCAAATTTCATCAGCCCCTTATTAAGGTCCCTAAAAGAAATGAGCCCTGCTTTTACATGATTACATTTAGGGTTGTTTTTAAAATACATCAAGGCATAACAAAGCAATTGCATAGATTTTAATTGTGTAGTGGCAAAACAAGAAGACATCTCTTTGACAGTAACTTCACTAGGTTTTATCAAACCTGTCTTATAATCAATTATTCTAATAATCCCATTTCTTTTGTCTAGTCTATCTATTATGCCTTTTAGTTTAACATGGTGTTTTAAATCATTAAACTTAAAGTCACACTCTATTTTTTTTTCTAAAGAAATTATCTCTATTACGTTTCCGAGTTCGATATCTTTTATTTCGTTTTTAATAAGCTTAGTTATAGCGTTTTTAATAACCTCAAAAGCAATTAGTTTTTTTCCCTTGTCATAGTCTTTAATATTATTTCTAATAAAAGAATCTTCAATTTTTTTTTTTACCGTTGATTGCGCAAATAGCATTTTTTCCTTATCAATTTTTTTGTTTACAAAAGGTAAATAAATTGCCTCTAAAGATTCATGAAAAACGAGCCCTACTGTTCTAGGGTTTATGCTATCTTTTTCCTCATTATCATAAATTTTTAAAAGGTTTTTATAATAAAATTCTTCTGGATTTTTTAAATAATTTTCTAAAGAAGATGGTGAGAAACCAGTCTTTCCTAACTCTTGTAGCCTCTTTAAAGCGCCTGGTGATTTTCGTAATTCTGTGTCTTTTTCTTCAGAATAAATTACAGGATTAAAATTTTTTATAAAAATATTATGTTTTTCTTCGATTTCAATCTGATGTATAAATCTGCTTTTTTCACCTCCTAATATCCCTTGATTAAAATTATTATAAATTAAAAAGACATTTTTAGCTCTTTTAATTAATCTATAAAAATGATATGTATAAATAGCGTCTCGATCTCCGTAAGTTAGTAGTCCATGTTTTTTTCTTAAGTCATACGGAATTAAAGAATTATGGGTTTTTCCTTTAGGCAAAATCCCCTCATTTACTGAGGTTATTATTACGTTTTCAAAATCAATAGCTCTAGACTCAAGTATCCCCATAATTTGAGTATTTGCATTTAAATTTGGTTTAAAACCAAAAGATATTTCTTCTAATTGAAATAGAATTATATCTTTTAGATTATGTAATTCTTTAATAAAAGTATGGGTTGCCAATAAATCTGTCGACTGCTCTAAGGCGGCTACAATGTGTTTAATTTGAATGAATTCATTTGAATTTGCTTTTGTTTTTAAAAAAAGAATATTAAAAAACAACTTTAATCTGCTTAACCCATCGCTAAGCGTGTTCCATTTAATAAATATCCCAATAATTACTTTCTTTTCTTTTGTTTCTAACTTTTCATAAGAAGGAAAAACACCTTTAACAAGTCTTAAAGAGTTTAGTTTAATAAAATTTAATTTATGAGAATTCTCGCTGCTCTTTTGTATGCTAAAAATTTCAAAAATTAAATTTTTAATTTCCTTTAACGCCAATATTGGTTTGATTGTGATATTCAAGTCTCTGGACTTCTTAGGTATATAGTTTAGAACTGGATTTATAATTGATTCATCTCCCAGCACAACAATATTTTTATTGGATTTCTTGTGGTCTAATGTGGATAAAATTTTACCAACAGCCTTAGCTTGTCCTATAATTTTTGGTGTACCTAAAACGTGTATATTTTTTTTCTTTAAATAATCTTCCCCTTCCCATTTAAAGGGTGATTTAACAAATCGTTTCCAATTATTTTTATATTTTTTTATAAAAAAAGATGCCCCATGGCTTTTATTTCTTAAAAATTCCTTGTCAATATCCCAGTAAATTTCTCCTTTGTTAAATGTCAATAATTCTTTGATAATCATCTCTTCTGATTTGCTCAAAGAGTTTAAACCAATAAAAATATGCTGTGTTTTATTGTTTGCTTCTTTATAGTGTTCCAGATTTTCTTTCGCTTCTTTATAACACATTCCTTTAGACCCCGCTCCTCTTTTAGCTAATTGTTTTTTAAATAGTGAATATAGTTTTGGTAACATATTCCAAAATATGGCCTTTTCTTTTTCAACACTTTTTTCATCAGTCCAGTTATTGATTTTATTTATTTCTATTAATTCATATAATATCTTTTGAACGTCTAATAAGTTCTGTTCTATTTCGCTTGTGTCTTTAAGAAAAGTATGCGCCCAAGTCCTAAATTCTTCAAAAGAATCTGATTTTTTATTCTTTTTAAAGCCAATATATAACCCATACAAAGACAATATTTGTTCAGACTGCCTAATCTCATTAAACCCAGATATTTTTATAATAAAAGAGTCTATACTCTGAATGATAGGCGAAAAGGTTGGTTTGTTAATTTTTTCTAATACTTTTTGCTTAAAATAAATTGAAGACCTTTTGTTTGGAAGGATAAAACAGATCGAGTTAAGATTTATATTTCTTAGATTAATATCGTTAATAACCTTTTCTAAAAAAGAGTCCATCTAAGTAAAAATAAAAAAAGCGCCTAATATAATTAGACGCTTTTAAGTTAATTAAAATTTTAATCTATTCATTCTACAACCTTAAACTCAACTCTTCTATTACTCTCTCTTCCTTTTCTTGTATTGTTAGGGTTTAAAGGTTTGTCTTCTCCAAAGCCTACAGCAGAAAGTCTTTCAGATGAAACTCCATTTGTAACTAAGAAGTTCAACACAGCATTAGCTCTGTTTTCAGACAGCTTTTGGTTAAAAGTCTTTGGACCTGTTGTGTCAGTATGTCCTTCAATTGTGAAACTTGTAGTTGGGTACTTTTCCATTATTTTTTGAACAATGCCTAAAAGTCTAGTCACTTTCTCGCTAAGGTTCGCAGCGTTTAGTGAAAATGGCACTTTTGCCCCTACAGCGTTAAGCTCTTCCATAATCTCTTTCGTTGGTTGAGGACAGCCATTATTAGTAATTAATCCCGGTGTGTTTGGACATTTGTCGTCCTTATCTAAAATAGTATCTCCGTCTGTATCAGGCCATGGACATCCGCTGTTTGCAACAGGACCCGCAACATCTTTACAGGAATCCACATTGTCTGCTACACCATCTCCATCTGAATCAGGACAACCGTTCATATCTATAGACCCTGGTTCGTTAACACAAGCATCTTTTGAGTCTTGGGTTCCGTCTCCATCCGAATCAGGACAACCATCAAACTCAACTAAACCTGGTGTGTCAGGACAAACGTCCTTGCTGTTTTCTATTCCATCTCCATCATTGTCTGGACATCCATTAAAAGCAGGAAGACCTGGCTCGTCAGGACAATCGTCGTATTGATCGTAAATACCATCTCTATCGGTATCTACTCCACCAAAATTAATGGCAAGAGCAACTGTGTGCTGAAAATAAGGTTGTAAACCTTGCATGTCATTAAAAGAATGCTTGTATGAGGTATTAATTTTTAATGAAATTTTATCGTCAAAAGGAATTTTGATTCCTGCCCCTCCATTCAAAGTCAAGGATTTTTGAGTTCCAAGCCAAGTAAATCCTGTCCCGCCTTCTAAATAAGGCTCAATATTTGAAAAGCTGAAGTTTTTTCCAAGATTATACTCTGTAAAAACATCTAAACTTGTAAGCATTTGATCCACTGCTTGTCCACTTCCATCTCCCATGGTTGAAATGGGATTAAAAGATCCTTTAAATCCATAATTAAAGCTTTCGTCGCTGTATCTTAACAAGCTTATGGTGTTAAATGAAAGTCCATTTTGATTCCAGCTATCAACATTTGCTCGTTTGTTTGCAATTACGTTTTCACCTTCATTTACAAAGTCTACAGCATTAAGTCCAACGCTAATTTGCCACTGGTTGTTTTTGTCTTGCGCTAGGATAGAGTTTGCATAAAATAGCACAGTAAAAACAAAAATTAATTTTCCTAATTTTTTCATTTTAATAGTTTTTTATAAAATTCCTTAAATACAAACTTAATGAATTTACTGAATATACGACTCGTGATGGATATGTTTTCTGAAATTAAAGCTCTATTACCTCTATAGAGTGGCCCACATATACCAGTATGCTGTTTTCAACATTTAAGCCCATGTCACTTAATGTATTCGCGTATTTTTTTATTTGTAACATGTGTTCTTCTCTTTTTTCACCCGTTTTGTACTCAATTATGGTGTGTTTGTTGCTAGGTGAAACAACAATTCTATCGGGTACCATAACTTCTTTGTTTTTAGTAAAAATTTCTTTCTCACAAATTACCTCAAATTCTTTTGTAAAATAACTTGAAAGAGCTGTCTTTTCAATTGTTCTTTTCACAAGGATTATAATTTCCTTTAAAACAAGCTTCTTGTTGTTTTCCATTTCAAGAAATAGCCTGGCTTCTTTTTCAAACTGAAAAGAATATTTAATCTTAGACATTAACTTGTGAAATAAGTTTCCAAAAACTATTTGATCGTCTTTGTAAAAATCATCGAAATTGGGTTTGAAAACAAGGAACGGGAAGCTTTTCTCTAATTTTTTTTTAGATTGTTTTTTAGCATTATCTGAAAAATAGTTTTTATTTTTTTTGCCCCAACTATAGGCTAATTTACCCTGTTCCCATCTCCCCGAGCTCTCTAAAAAAGATCGAAGCGCTTCGTTATGAGAAAGTAAAGACGCTTTTTTAGAAAGTGTTGCAACTATATACATTTCATTAATGGCTCTTGTTAATGCTACATATAAAATGTTTGCGTTGTCTAATTCTTCTTCTCTTCGAATTTTATTGTAAATATTCTTTCCTTTTTCGCCAGCACTTTTGACTGTTTTATTAAACGGAACTAAAAGGTCTAGTTTAGTCTCTTGACAACCAAAAGGAAGCCAGACTCTTTGGCTGTTGGGGCGGTGAGAAGAAGAATCCGCAAATGGGTATATTACAACGGGGAATTCCAAGCCTTTTGATTTATGAATTGTAAGTATTTGTACTGCATTGTCATCTCCCGCCATTGCAATGTTTAACTTCTCTTTATTAATTTCCCAAAATTCTAAAAATTGTAATTCATTTCTATTTTCTTTGAGAAAAAAATCAAATATTTCATCCATAAAAAACTGCAAATGCGCATCTTCACTTAAGTCAAGGGAAAGTTTGCTTTGAATAGTCATAATCCCATCATAAACAGGCACTTTAATAAAATCTTGATAAGAAAACCCTATTAGAATGTCGAAAAATTTATCAATTTTTTGATTCAATAGCTTCTTGTAAAAATCAAAAGGATCTTCCTTTTTTTCTTTTTCTATAAAGTATTTTATTATAGCTTTTCTTGAACTCAAATTGTTTGGTTCATTTCTTAGTCGAATAAGCTCTATTAAAAACCTTACGTTACTAGAATTTTTTAGCATTAAAGATTCCGCAGAAATTACAGGTATTTTGTTTTTTATTAAAAATTCTGAAATTATACTCTGCTGATTTTTGTTTCTTACCAAAACACTTTGATCGGAGTAAGAAAACCCTCTTTTTTTACAATCCTTAATTATGTTTAATGTTTTGCTTAAAAAGGCCTGTTCGTTTAATTGTTTTTCATTGTGCTTCTCTAAAAGTTCGACAGAAACAAATCCTTCCTTTTTGTCATTTAATTCTTGTGAACATCCGTCTCTATAAATTTCTTGATTTTGTTTAAAATGAAATGTTTTGGAAATGTGTTCAAAAAACAAATTATTAAAAAGCACTATCTCATCACAACTTCTGTAGTTCTTTGGCAATATTTTATTTGTATTGGTGACCATAAAAGGGTTCTCATTGTTAAAAAGAGAAATAAACTTATCGGGGTTAGCTCCTCTCCATCTATATAAAGACTGTTTTGGATCGCCCACTATCGTTAGAGAACCCATCTCCTTTTCGTTTTCTCCAGACTCAATAGAGTGAGAGATTAGAGGGACCAAATTAGCCCATTGAAGCATAGAAGTGTCTTGAAACTCGTCTATCAAATAATGTTTGTATCTGTTCCCTGTTTTTTCAAAAATATAAGGAACTGGTTGGTCTTTTATTTCTTCGCTGATTATTTTATTAAACTCACTAATTAACAGTTCCCCTTTTTCGTTTTGTATTTTGTCCAAATTTTTTTTCACTTGATTCAAAACAGAGACAGGAACTATGGATTGTTGAAAAGATTTTAAAAGGCTCCTTTCGTCTATTTTTTTTTCTATTTTTTCAAATACTCCAAAAAGTTTTTCCTTTAAAGCTAAAACTTTCTCTTCGTTCCCCTCAGATGATTTCTTTGTTATTATCGTGTTTTTTATAAATAAATTTCTAATAGATTCTAAGTTAATTTTGTTGAAATCTTTTCTTTTTAATTTTTTTAAAAATATTGGAAAGCTATTTCTTGAAAAAACTATTTCAATTTTTGTCAATTTTATTGCTTTTTCTAATAATTGAACTTGATTTTCTATTTGCGCTTCTAATTCTTTAATAGTCTTGAATATTGTCTCCTTTGCATAACGAAAATCTTTCATGTTTTTTTTCTCTAAGCTCTTAATCTTGTTGTGATAATTCTCATTGTTAAGAAGAGAAGAAAGGTTTTTTAAATCGTATGTTACATCCCAAGATTTTCCTTCGCTAATTTTAGAATTTGCAAATTCTACTAAAGCTTGTGTAATTTCCTTTTTAATGCCAACTAAACTTAATAGCCTTTCAATTGACTCGTCAATAAATTGTTCCGAGTCTAAAATCAATTGAAAATCAGATGTTATTTTTAGTTCTTTTGAGAAGGATCTAATTATATTGTGGCTAAAACTATCAAGAGTTGACACATTAAAAAAAGAATAATTATGAAGCAGAAGGGTTAGTCGTTTTTTCGCTCGAATATGTATTTCATTAATCGAAATATCTAACTGATCTTTTACTGCTTTTAACATTTCCGAGGGGTTCTCAACAGCTTTGCTATCGGAGAACTCTTTCAGGGATAATAAAACTCTGTTTTTCATCTCCTCAGAAGCTTTATTTGTGAAAGTCAACGCCAATATTTTTCTATAACTTTCTTTTTGTGAATCGCCTAAAAACTTTGATAAATAGCGCGCTGTAAGAGTAAAGGTCTTCCCTGAGCCTGCAGATGCGTTATAAATTTCGTAATTCGAGTTCAAAAAAACTTTTTATATATATTTATAAAAATACATGATTATTCCTTAATTTTATAAATGATTTAATCCACTTAAAAAAAATTATTATGAGCTTTGAATTACCTCAACTTACCTATTCTAATGATGCATTAGAACCTCACATTGACGCCAAAACCATGGAGATTCACTACGGAAAACATCATGCTGGATATACCAACAACTTGAATAACGCCATCAAAGGAACTTCTTTAGAAGGCTCGACAATTGAGGGTCTTTTATCAGATTTAGACATGACTAATATGGCGGTTAGAAACAATGGAGGGGGTTTTTTTAATCACAGCTTGTTTTGGAGCGTTATGAGTCCAAATGGAGGGGGTGTTCCCTCTGGAGATTTGTTGGATGCAATAAACCTCTCTTTTGGAAGTTTCGAAGATTTTAAAGATTCTTTTTCAAAAGCTGCGGGGACCAGGTTTGGATCGGGTTGGGCTTGGCTTTGTGTTAATCCTGGAGGAAAACTGGAGGTTTGTTCAACTGCAAACCAAGACAATCCATTAATGAGCGGTATTGGATGTGAAGGTTACCCTATTCTGGGCTTAGACGTTTGGGAGCATGCCTATTATCTAAATTATCAAAACAGAAGACCTGATTATATCTCTGGGTTTTTCAATGTGATCAATTGGGATGTTGTTTCTAAAAAATATTCTGAAAAGAGTTAGGCAAACTTAATATGCCCTTTTGTTAACTCCCTCAAAGAAGTTAACAAAAGCTTGATTCACCACTTTATTTCCCCCAGGTGTAGGGTAATTACCGGTAAAATACCAATCTCCTAAATTTTTAGGACATGCTTTGTGTAGATTTTCTACTGTTTGAAAAATCACATTAATCTCTGCGTTAATTCCTTCTTCTCTAAGCATTGCTGAGATCTTTTCTGAAATTTGATCTTCTGAAAAATCATTATAAACTGCTTTTACTTTGTTTTGCATTTTATTTAAAGGTCGTTTTAACTCTTCTAAGCAATCTTTGTATGTTTTTTTCAATAGCTCTTTTTTGTTGTGTTTGATTAGCTCTAAGACTGCACGAAAAGCAATAAAATCTTCCATCCTTGCCATATCAATGCCATAACAGTCAGGGTATCTAATTTGTGGCGCACTTGAAACTATAATTATTTTTTTTGGGTTGAGCCTATCTAATATTTTTAAAATGCTTTTTTGAAGAGTTGTCCCTCTAACTATACTATCGTCAATGATAACTAGATTATCGGTCTTTTTTATAGATCCATAAGTTATATCATATACATGAGCTACTAGTTCATCTCTATTAATGTCGTCTGCTATAAAAGTTCTAAGCTTTGCGTCCTTAATAGCAACCTTTTCGATTCTAGGCTTATTTGAAAGTAGCTGATCTAATCTTTGAGATGTTATTTTTTCTTTATTGTCTACAATTTCTCTTATTGCCTGGTTATGCATGTAGTCTTGAACTTCTTGAACTAATCCGTAAAAAGAAGTTTCAGCAGTATTTGGAATGTATGAAAAAACCGTATTAATCAAATCTCCTTTAAGCCTTTCTAATATTTTGGGGAAAAGTAATTTTCCTAAGGTTTTTCTTTCGTTGTATATCTCAGCATCACTTCCCCTTGAGAAATATATTCTTTCAAATGAGCAGGATCTTTTCTCTGTCGCCTCTAATACTTGTTTAATAGAGAACTCTCCTGATTTTTTTATAATTATACTTTTTCCTGGGTCTAGTTCTTTAACATCCTTAAAATCCACATTGAAAACCGTTTGAATTACTGGTCTTTCTGAAGCAACCACTACAACCTCATCATTTTTAAAATAATATGCCGGTCTAATCCCCGCAGGATCTCTTAAGAAAAAAGCGTCTCCATGTCCTATTAATCCCGCCATAGCATAACCTCCGTCCCAATCTTTAGAAGCTTTTTTTAATATTTTCGAAACATTTAGTCTTTTTTCTATTAAAGCAGAGGCCTCCATTTTACTAACCCCTTCTTTCTTCAACTTTCTGTAAATTTTTGATACTGCATCATCCAAAAAGTGTCCAATTTTTTCCATCACCGTAATGCCGTCAGCTTTGTCTTTTGGATGCTGTCCTAATTTCACTAAATTATCAAAAAGCTCCTGATTGTTAGTCATGTTAAAGTTACCTGCTACAATCAAATTTCTATGTTTCCAGTTATTTTGTCTTAAAAATGGATGAACGCTTTCAATGTTGTTTTTCCCAAAGGTTCCGTACCTAACATGTCCCAACATTAATTGTCCCAGGTACGGTGTGTTATCATTATTTTTTTTAGAGGAATCCAAATAAATTTCACTGTTAATTTCTTGAAAAATTTCCTGAATTGGTTGTTTCCCTGCGGATCTTTTTCTGTGAATATATCTCTCTCCTGGCTTAGATTCAAGTTTTACACTAGCAAATCCTGCACCATCCTGTCCTCTGTTGTGTTGTTTTTCCATCATCAAATACATTTTATTCACACCATAATTTATGGTTCCGTATTTTTTTTGATAAAATTCAAGAGGCTTTAGCAGTCTTATAAGAGCTATTCCGCATTCATGATTAATTTGGTCGCTCATAGATGTAATTGACTTTAAATGTAAAAATAACTATTTTTTTAAAGTGTCATTAGTAAATCATTGTCTTTTTTAAACAGAGTGTTTTGTGAATACTTTAAACTGGTTAATTCTATCTAAAACTTGTCCTTTTTTTAACTGTTCCATGGAAGAAGTTCCAAAACTTTCCACACAAAAAGAAGCCATTACTGTCCCGTAAATGATCCCGTTTTTTAAATTTTCAAAAGTCAACTCCTTTTGTTCTGAAAGGTGTCCTGATAAGCCGCCTGCAAAAGTGTCTCCTGCACCTGTTGGGTCTATTACTTCTTTCACCGGAAATGCCGGAGAAATAAAAAATTCTTTATCCCCAAACAACATAGAGCCGTGTTCTCCCTTTTTTATAATAACATATTTTGGTCCTAATTTTAAAATTTCTTCTGCAGCTAAAAAAAGAGAATTTTTTCCCGAAAGTTGAATTGCCTCTTCATCATTGATTACAATCACATCTACTCTTTTTATTATTTTAAGCAATTCTTCAATAGCTGAATCCATCCAAAAATTCATAGTATCTAGTATAATTGCGTGTGGCTTTTTGACTAATTGATCTAAAACAGCCCCCTGAACAGCTGGATGTAGGTTGCCTAAAACAACTATTTCTGACGAAGCAAAATCAATTGAAACTTTAGGGTCAAAGTCTGCTAAAACATTTAGCTCTGTCGCCAGGGTGTCTCTTTTGTTCCAGTCTTTGTGATATTTTCCCTTCCAATAAAAGGTTTTTCCATTTGATATTACCTCAATTGAACCTGTATTAATCCCTCTGTTCTTTAATAGTTCTAAATGTGCTTTTTCAAAATCTCCCCCAACAACAGAAACAACAGAAGCGTTTAGGTTAAAATGAGAACACGCTAAAGCTATGTAGGTTGCTGCTCCCCCTAATATTTTCCCCGAGCTTCCTTTTTTGGTTTCTATTTCATCGTATGCTACTGTTCCAACAATTAAAATTTTTTTCATAATAACTTCATTTCTTTATTTTCATAACCCTGATCAATTAGAAGGTTCTTTTTTTTTGATGCTTCAACAGCCAGACTGTCACACCTTTCGTTTTGAGGGTGATCATTGTGTCCCTTAATCCAAATAAATTTTATTGAATGCTTAGGATAAATTTTTAAAAATTTAGTCCACAAATCTATATTTTTTTTCTTTTTAAAGTTGTTTTTTTCCCAATTAAAAACCCATTTTTTTTCAACAGAATCCGAAACATATTTAGAATCTGTATAAACCACTACATCTGCATTTTTTGTTTTAATTTTATTTAAAGCCTCAATAACCGCAAATAACTCCATTCTGTTGTTTGTGGTCATTCTAAATCCCTCTGAAAATTCTTTAAAATATCCTGTGCCTTTTTGCTCCATCACAATCCCATAACCACCTGGGCCTGGATTTCCTCTAGATGACCCGTCTGTAAATATGTTTATAACCTTATCTTTCATTTTCTAAAATCTGGCGAATAATCTTCGGCAGAAACTCATGCTCTAATTTTAAAATTCTGAGGGCTAGCTCTTCTGAAGTTTCGTTTTTTTTAATATTGATTGCTTTTTGAAAAATAATTTCTCCTTCATCATAACTTTTATTAACATAATGAATGGTAATGCCAGACTTTTTTTCTTTTTTTTGAATTACCGCCTTGTGTACATTAATCCCATACATCCCCTTCCCACCAAATTTTGGAAGAAGAGCTGGATGGATATTAATTATCTTGTTTGGGAAAATTTCAACTAAATCTTTTGGGATTTTCCATAAAAACCCTGCCAACACAATCAGGTTTGGATTTATCTTTAAAAGTTTTTTTTGTAGAACTGAAGAATTATAAAAACTTTCATAATCCAAAACCATACTTTGAATGGAGTGACTCAATATTTTTGTTAATACTTTCGCGTTTGGATTATTACAAATTAACAGCTCTATGGATACATTTTTTTCTTTTTCAAAATGTTCACATATTTTTTCCACATTAGACCCCGATCCCGAAGCAAATAAAATAATTTTTTGTAAAGACAATTTCAATCTGTTATAATGAACAAAATAACGAATTTCTTATTCTATATTCAACATAATTTTTCATTCTTTTTTTGTAATTTTTTTAAAAAAGAGGTGATATAATGTAAAGTTTTTTATTTTTGTCAGAACTTTAAACCAAAGAATTATGTCAGATATCTCATCGCGTGTAAACGCAATCATTGTTGACAAACTAGGCGTTGACGAAAACGAAGTGGTTTCTTCCGCAAGTTTCACTAACGACTTAGGAGCAGACTCCCTAGATACCGTAGAGCTTATAATGGAATTTGAAAGAGAGTTTGATATACAGATTCCTGATGACCAAGCTGAAAAAATAGCTACTGTTGGACAGGCTGTCCAATACATTGAAAGTTCAAAATAATATTTTATGGGGCTACGGCGTGTTGTTGTTACCGGACTTGGGGCATTAACACCAATAGGTAACACGGTTTCCGATTATTGGAAGGGGCTGATAAAAGGTAATAGCGGGGCAGCTCCAATCACCTATTTTGATGCGTCTCTTTTTAAAACTCAATTTGCTTGTGAGCTTAAAGGTTTTAATCCGGAAGATTTTATGGATAGAAAGCTTTCTAGAAAAATGGATCGCTTTGCCCAATATGCAATTGTTTCTTCTGACGAAGCAATTCTAGATTCTGGTTTGGATTTAGAAAAAAGTGACAAGGACCGTATTGGAGTAATTTGGGGAGCTGGAATTGGTGGTTTAGAAACCTTTCAAAACGAAGTGCTTGGCTTTGCTTCCGGCAACGGAACACCTAGATTTAATCCTTTTATGATACCTAAAATGATCCCTGATATTGCTCCTGGTATTATTTCTATTAGAAATGGCTTTAGAGGTCCAAACTTTGCAACTGTTTCGGCATGCGCGTCTTCTGCAAACGCAATAATTGATGGTTTAAACTACATCCGATTAGGCTATGCAGACGTTATCGTTTCTGGGGGCTCGGAAGCTGGAGTTTCTATTTCAGGAATTGGGGGGTTTAATGCACTACATGGTTTATCAACAAGAAATGATGATCCTAAGTCTGCTTCTCGCCCCTTTGACAAAGATAGAGATGGTTTTGTCCTTGGTGAAGGAGGAGGTTGTCTTATTTTAGAAGATTATGAACACGCTATTAAAAGAGGAGCAAAAATATATGCAGAAATTGTTGGCGGCGGTTTGTCTGCTGACGCATACCACATGACTGCTCCACATCCAGAGGGAATAGGCGCAATAAAAGTTATGCAAAACTGCATTAAAGATGCAAAAATTGATTTAACCGAAATTGATACTGTAAACATGCACGGAACCTCAACACAACTTGGGGATGTGGCAGAAGCCAAGGCATTATATAATGTGTTTGGCGAACATCTTTATTCTATGAATATTAATTCGACAAAATCTATGACAGGGCATCTTCTTGGTGCCGCTGGAGCTATTGAAGCAATTTCTTCTATCCTTTCAATAAATAATGGAATTGTTCCTCCTACAATAAATCATCAAACAAATGATGATGCTATTGACGCAAAAATAAATTTCACTTTCAATGAAGCTCAAAAAAGAGAAGTTAATTTCGCCATGAGTAATACCTTTGGATTTGGCGGTCACAACGCTTGTGTAGTCTTTAAAAAGTTTGAATAACCCCCTTTTTTTAAGTGTTTCTAAACTTTACAAATTGTATCTTTGACGCATGTCAAACTATGTGCTCTCTCATAATGAAATTGACGACAAAGGTCATCTTTTTGGGATTCATTGTCCTTTAGAGCCCTTTAATTTAGCTTTTAAAATAAACTCTTTATTGAACATTAGACTTGTCCGCTCAAGGCTAGATGTTACTTTCAAAAACAATAAAGAAAGATATATGGTTTATAAAAACGTCGTTAAAAAAAACGAGGCCTCTCTGTGGCTATTCTCTAACTCGTTTTTGATTTCAACTATCAATAAAAGTTCTGAAGTTTTATTTGAAGAGGAGGTGATTGAACGCTCTTTGCTTCCTGAATTTTCCAAAACAGACTATATTCTGAAAATAATAGCTGAAAACTCCTATTGCAGTGAATTTGCTAAATCCTTGGTTTTATTGCCTGATGTTTTATCTTGCTATCTTTTGCCAAACAATAAAACAAAATCTAAACATAATTTAATCTTTGATTAATGAAACTAAATAAAACCAAAATTGTTGCCACACTGGGACCCGCTTCATCCTCTAGGGCTATGTTAAAAAAACTGCTGAACGCTGGGGTTGATGTTTTTCGAATTAACTTTTCGCACGCTTCTTATGACAAAACTGCAGATACAATCAAGAACATAAGAGAGCTTAGCGTCGAACTAAAAATTCACGCTTCTATTTTAGCGGACCTCCAGGGTCCAAAAATTCGGCTTGGTTTGGTTAAAGAAAAAAGCTTTTTAAATAAGGGAGATGTTTTAGAAATTACAACTAAAAGCCTTAAGTTGGGAAGCGAAAAACATGTTTCTATAAATTATTTGGATTTTCCTAAAGACGTCCGTTCTGGCGAGAAAATTCTAATAAACGACGGTAAGCTAATTTGTAAAGTTTTAGAAACAAATAAAAAAGATTTAGTTAGGGCCAAGGTTATACAAGGAGGTCCCCTAGAGTCTAGAAAAGGAGTAAATCTTCCTAACACAAAGATTTCCTTGCCTGCTTTGACAAAAAAAGACAAAGAAGATGCTTTGTTCGCTATTAAACACGAATTAGACTGGATCGCTCTTTCTTTTGTAAGATCAAAAAAAGACATTAGTCTTTTGGAAAAACTTATTAAAGAAAATTCCAGTTACAAAATTCCAATTATAGCTAAAATAGAAAAGCCCGAAGCTATTGAAAACATGGACGAAATAATTAAAAAATCTGACGGAATAATGGTTGCTAGGGGAGATTTAGGTCTTGAAATTCCCTCTGAGGAAGTTCCTTTAAATCAAAAGCTGTTAGTTAAAAAAGCAAAAAAGGCCCGAAAGCCAATTATCATCGCGACACAAATGATGGAGTCAATGATAGACAGTCTTACTCCTTCTCGTGCTGAAGTAAACGACGTAGCGAATTCAATTATGGATGGAGCGGATGCGGTTATGTTGTCTGGAGAAACTTCTGTGGGGAAATTTCCTGTTGAAGTTATTAATACGATGGAGCGAATAATTAATCGTGTTGAAGACTCTCCTTTAATTAAAAGTCCTTTTAGCGCTCCTGAATTAAAATCCAAAAGGCTATTAACAAAATCGGTCTGTTTTCACGCTGCTAGTATTGCCAATGAATTGAATGCTTCAGCAATCTGTACTCTAACCAATAGCGGCTACACTGGCTGGATGATTTCATCATTAAGGCCTAGTTCTGTGATTCTTGTTTTTACTTCTAACAAAAGAATTCTTTCTCAATTAAATCTTCTGTGGGGGGTTAAGTGTCTTTTTTATGATAATTTTGTTAGTACAGACACAACCATTGCAGAGGTTAATAAAATGGCGGTTGAAAATGGTTTCATAAAAAAGAATGATTACGTCATTAACTTATCTGCTATGCCGATTGTTGAAAAAGGAGAGGTCAATACGCTTAGAGTTTCTAAAATATAATCAAGATTCTTTTTTGCTTATTTTTGTCCAATGGAAACAACTCGACAAAAAAAAATAGCCGGTATTTTACAAAATGATTTAACTTCAATTTTACAAAAACTATTAAAAAGTGTTGGGGGAAATTCTGTAATTTGCTCTATAACTAAGGTGAAAATCTCCCCTGATCTATCTCTTGCAAAAATATACACAAGTGTTTTTCCGATAAATCAAGCCAAACCTATGTTTGAATTAATAGAACTTAATAAAGGTTCCATAAGAAATTCCTTGGGAATTTTAATCAAGAATCAAGTGCGTAGAGTTCCTGCGATTGACTTTTATCTCGATGACTCTCTTGATCATATAAGTAAAATAGAAAAGGCTCTTGAAGAGAAGTCCAACCCTATAAAAGACACTGATCTTTTAGAAAAGAGAAAATCCATTTAAAATGGGTTTTTCTAGTTTTATAGCTAAAAGGTATTATTGGTCAAAAAGTAAATGGAACATTGTTAATATAATTAGCAGAGCTGCGTCTTTTGTTTTAATAATAGCTGTTTGTTCCTTTTTTGTCGTTCTTTCTGTTTTTTCAGGATTAAAAAGTTTTGGCGAAAATTATTCCAAAGCTTTTGAACCTGAAATTAAGATTTCTGATGTTTATTCCAAACATTTTATTATTCCCGATTCTATTTACAATAGAGTTCAGAATATTGATGGTGTTTCTTTGTTGTCAAAAATATTAGAAGAAAAAGTTCTTGTTCAAAATGAAGAAAAAAATGACTTTGCTTATTTATATGGCGTTGACCGTTTGTACAACTCTGTGGTTCAGATCGATAGCGTTGTTACTCTAGGCAAATGGCTAACGCCTCTTTCAAAAAAGTTTGAAGCAGTCGTTAGTTACGATTTGGCTAATGATTTGAATTTAGGAATGTTTAATTATGGCGGAGGCCTAACTATTATTGTTCCTTCAAAAAAATCAAAAAACAATCTTTTTAAAAAGAAGTTTTCTTATGGTTCGTACATGGTTTCTGGGCTCTTTAGTTCGAGCGAATCTACTAACCAAAAAACAGTTTTTACTTCAATTTCTAACGCTAGGCAGCTCCTTGATCTTGACAAGGCAGCTCTTTCTGCAATTATAGTTAAAACAAACAATAAGGCCCCTCTTATTTCAGTTGCTAGTGAAATTAAAAAAATGCTGGGCAATGGCTTTTCAGTAAAAACCCGACAAGAATTGAACGAAACATATTACAAAATGCTTAACGCTGAGGGCTTAATTCTTAATCTTGTTTTAGGTCTTATTTTAATTGTTGCCATGTTCAACACTGTTGGAGCTGTTATTATTTTAATCGTAGAAAAACAAAAAGATATAAGAACCCTTTATAAGCTTGGAGCAAAAAAACATCAAATTCATTCTCTTTTTTTTAAACATGGCCTTTATTTATCATACTCAGGGGGTTCTATAGGGCTAATTCTAGGCTGTATTATTGTGTTTATACAAGAACAGTTTGGGCTAATTCTTTTATCAGGAACCTCTCTTCCATATCCAGTAGTTTTTGATTTAAACAACTTTATAACTGTAATAGGATTACTTTTGACCGTAGGGGCGGGAGGGTCTTTTTTGTCTTCTCTTGCATTAAAAAAAATCAAACAATAGCCTCAAAACTAGCTTTCTTTTCCTCTAACTCTTTAAAAACTTCCATTACCTCGATAATTGAATCTCCTGTAACTAATCTTGTTCTAAAGGATTTAAAATTTGATATTCCCCTGAAGTAGTTTGAATAGTGGCGTCTTGTCTCCAAAAGGCCTAGTCTCTCTCCTTTCCATTTTATTGCCATTTCTAAATGTCTTTTAGCGGTATAAATTCTTTCCTCTAAAGAGGGTAGCTGTCTAGTGGTTCCTTCATTCAAATACTCTTTTACTTGTTTAAAAAACCAAGGATTTCCAATGCTGGCCCTGCCTATCATTGCTCCATCTAAACCATATTCGTCTCTCATTATTCTAGCTTTTTCTGGTGAGTTTACATCGCCATTTCCAAAAACAGGAATATGCATTCTGGAATTATTTTTTACCGCAGCAATGGGAGCCCAATCTGCATTTCCTTTATACATTTGAGATCTTGTTCTTCCATGGATTGATATCGCTTTTATGCCAACATCCTGCAGCCTCTCTGCGACCTCTACAATTCTAATCGTTTTGTCGTCCCAACCTAGTCTGGTTTTAACCGTAATAGGCAAAGAGCTTCTTTTAACCATTTCAGAAGATAATTTAACCATTAAATCTATATCTTTTAAAATTCCTGCTCCCGCTCCTTTAGAAACAACCTTTTTAACTGGGCACCCAAAGTTAATGTCAATTATGTCAGGTTTGCTTTTTTCAACAATATCAACCGTCTTAAGCATAGACTCTAAATTGGCTCCAAAAATTTGAATTCCAACAGGCCTTTCTTTTTCGTAGATATCTAGTTTCATTACGCTCTTTTGAGCGCTTCTAATAAGACCTTCACTTGATATAAACTCTGTATAAACAACGTCTGCACCCTGTTCTTTACATAAAGCCCTAAAAGGCGGGTCGCTAACATCTTCCATTGGAGCCAACAAAAGGGGGAAGTCTCTAAGCTCAATGTCTCCTATTTTTACCAAATCTGTACTGATTGTTTTGTGCAAAAGTAAAATATTAATTCATATGGATCTAGTATATTAATTGACCTATATTTGTTTTTTTATTTAAAATCCCAATGAGCACCATAAGAAACTTCTGTATTATTGCGCATATTGATCATGGAAAAAGCACTTTGGCAGACCGGCTTCTTGATTTTACTGGGGCTGTTTCGTCAAGAGAGAAGCAAGATCAGTTGTTAGATAACATGGACATTGAAAGAGAACGAGGAATTACTATAAAATCTCATGCTATTCAAATGAATTACTCTAAAGAAGGTAAAGACTATGTCTTAAACCTTATAGACACTCCTGGACATGTGGATTTTTCTTATGAGGTTTCTAGATCTATAGCTGCTTGTGAGGGAGCTTTATTAGTTGTTGATGCGGCACAGAGTATTCAGGCACAAACAATTTCAAATCTTTACTTGGCTCTTGAAAATGATCTAGAAATAATTCCTGTTTTAAACAAAATAGACCTTCCTTCTGCTAACCCTGAAGAGGTTAGTGACGATATTATTGATTTACTGGGTTGTAAAAAAGAAGAGATCATACACGCTTCTGCTAAAACCGGTATGGGAATAGAAAAAATACTAGACGCCATAATAGCTCTTGTTCCCGAACCCGAAACAGATTTTAACGGCCCCTTAAAGGCTTTAATTTTTGATTCTGTTTATAATCCTTTTAGGGGCGTAGAAACCTATTTTAGAGTGTTTTCTGGTCAAATTAAAAAAGGGCAGTCTGTAAAATTCTTATCGACACAAAATAAATACAACGCCGATGAAGTAGGAACATTAAACTTAACTCAAACTCCAAAAAAAAGCATTAAAGCCGGCGATGTAGGATACCTGATTACGGGAATTAAAAACGCTAAAGAGGTAAAGGTTGGTGACACAATAATTAATGAAAACTCTGTAGATCTGCAAGGAATTTCCGGCTTTGAAGATGTTAAGCCTATGGTTTTTGCAGGAATATATCCTGTAGACACAGAAGAATACGAAGATCTTAGGTCGTCGATGGAAAAACTACAGCTTAACGATGCTTCTCTTGTTTTTATTCCCGAAAGCTCTTCTGCGCTTGGTTTTGGATTTAGATGTGGCTTTCTAGGAATGCTACATTTAGAAATAATTCAAGAAAGATTAGAAAGAGAGTTCAACATGTCAGTCATTACTACCGTTCCTAACGTCTCTTACAAAGCATACACAAGAAAAGATCTTGATTCTGCTGTTTTAGTAAACAACCCCACAGACCTTCCTGACCCTAGCTCCTTAGATAGGGTAGAAGAACCCTATATAAAAGCGACAATAATCACCAAATCTGATTACGTGGGCAATGTTATGGGCTTGTGTATTGAAAAAAGAGGGCAAATTCAAAACCAAACATATTTAACTACACAAAGAGTAGAGTTGGTTTTTGATATGCCATTGGCAGAAATAGTTTTTGATTTTTACGATCGTCTTAAAACCGTGTCAAAAGGCTATGCCTCTTTTGATTACTCTCCCATTGGAATGCGATCATCAAAACTAGTAAAAGTAGATTTGCTTTTAAACGGAAACTCGGTTGACGCCCTTTCTGCTTTAATTCATTTTGACAATGCTTATAAAATTGGAAAAAAAATGTGTGAGAAGCTTCGGACTTTAATTCCGCGGCAACAATTTGATATTCCTATTCAAGCGGCTATTGGGGCTAAAATAATTTCAAGAGAGACTATTAAAGCGGTAAGAAAAGACGTAACCGCAAAGTGTTATGGTGGCGACATTTCTAGGAAAAGAAAGCTTTTAGAAAATCAAAAAAAAGGAAAAAAGAAAATGCGACAAATAGGAAGTGTAGAGATTCCCCAGGAGGCTTTTATGGCTGTTTTAAAACTTAATGAATAGTTTTATGTCATGACTTTTGTCTAAATAGTTTTATATTTAAAAAATGTTTAACCCTTTGATTATGAAAGATTCTTTTAAAAACTTTTTTAGTTTGTTTGTTTTCATTTCCTTTTTTTTTGGGTGCTCCGATTCAAGCGATAGTGGCGCTGAGGAAAAAGAGGCAGAGCCTGCAATAACAATTTCATTAGACATTTACAAAAAAGTTTATGGAACAACTTCTGAAATTACAATTTCAGGAGGCTATGCTTACATAAACACAAACGGAGTTCCTGACCATAAAAGCCCTTATTTTAAAGACACTAAATGGCATGACCAAAAATATCAGGCTTATAACGAAGGGGAACCAAACATGTTTCACAGGGGGAGCTTTCATTTGAATCCTAATAGAGTTTCCGAGCTAAACCTTTCTTTTAAAATCCCTAATTCTCCTTCAAAATCTTCTAGCCCCAATACGACTGGCATGGGGCCTATTGGAGTTTCTTTAAATGGGGTTCCTTTTTACAATCAATACGCGGCTATGAACGCTCCTTTAACTCAAGAGATTAATTCTTTTGACAACTATAACGGACATCCTGCGCCGCTTTCACCTGGTGCAGAGAACGGATCGGGGGGTAAATACCACTACCATATGGAGCCTTTTTGGCTAACCTCAAACGCAGGTAAAGAGGCTCTTTTAGGTTTTTTATTAGACGGATTCCCTGTCTACGGTCCCGAAGAAAAAGGAAAAACAATCTCCAGTTCAGACCTTGATTCTTTTCATGGACACTCCCATTCTACAAAAGAATTTATTAATGGCATATACCACTATCACACAACGGCAGACGCCCCTTATATTAATGGAAATGGATATTATGGTTCCCCAGGAACGGTTAGTCAATAGGCTCTTGTTTTGTTTTGCTTTGTTTTTATTTTCTTGTGAAGAGGGTAATGAGGCTTTTATTTTAGACTCTTCGAAAATAGACCTTACCAAAAGTATTGTGCTTTATCAAAAAATTCCTTTTACGGGTCAGATTTATCGTTTTCACGCAGGTACTCTGGACACTTTGTGGGTTCGAAACTACAAAGACGGTCTGAAAAATGGGGTTTGGAGAAAATATTTTTTAAACGGAGAACTTAAAGAAAAAAGAAAGTTTAGGAAAGGTAAAAAAGAAGGAGACTATGTCGGGTATTACGCTGGAGGAATTAAAAATTTTATTTTTAAATTTCAAAATGGGGAATATAACGGAACAAACAAAGTTTGGACTAAAGAGGGGTTGTTGATTGAAGAAGGTAATTTTAAAAACGGTTATGAGTTTGGTGTTCAAAAAACTTGGTATCTTAACGGAAAGATTAAGTCTAATTACATAATTAAAAATAACAGACGATATGGGCTTCTTGGGACTAAAAACTGTGTTAACGTCTATAAAGACGTGTCTAAAGTATAGTTTTTGTTTCCTAGTTTTTTCTTGTTCACAGAACCAACTAAACTCTCTTCCTTACTATAACTCTCCAGATTTTACTCCTTATTTTTTGTCTAAAAATGAAGCTAAAAAAAAAATAACTCATCGCATTCCTGCTTTTGAGTTTTTAAATCAAAACAGTCAAACCTTCTCGTCGAAAGATTTAAAAAACAAAATTCATATCGCTAACTTTATTTTCACTTCCTGCTCTGATATTTGTCCTAATATGACCTCTAACATGAAACTTGTTGAAAAAGCTTTTTTTAATGATTCTTTGGTTAATATTCTTTCTTTTAGCGTGACTCCATGGGTTGACACGCCAAAAAAACTTTTAGATTATGTTGATTTTTACAACATCCAATCAAGCAACTGGTATTTTTTAACAGGGAATAAAGCAAAAAT
>CESU01011825.1_pt1 | contig 24956 bp, 22 predicted proteins | sample 531141 | NCBI WGS metagenome assembly CESU01 (sample SAMEA2621401, study PRJEB7988) | marine metagenome | isolation source: saline water (ENVO:00002010), including
AAAAAGTAGTTGAAATAGTGTTGTTTTCAATGCTTTTAAGTGTATTTTTGTAGTTATGTAACCCTATTATTAAAAATCAAAGTTACGTATATTTTTAGTGATTTTTTAATTTTTAGAATCGATTGATAGGTTAAATGTTTAACATGCAAAAGCAAATTATATTATTATTATTTCTAATTCTTGTTTTCTGTACAACATCAAATGCGCAAATTAATACTAATCACTTTGTTGTAGTATTGGATGCTGGACATGGCGGTAAAGATCCTGGTCGTCCCACTAATTTTGGTTATAAGGAAAAGGACATTGCTTTAGATATTGCTTTAAAAGTAGGTAATAACCTCGAAAAGTATAAGGACATAGAGGTGATCTACACCAGAACTACAGATGTTTTTATTGAACTTAGGCAACGTGCAAAAATCGCTAATAAAGCTGATGCGGATTTATTTGTGTCGATTCATTGTAACGCCCATAATTCCCAGGCTCATGGTACAGAAACATATGTATTAGGCCTTCATAGAAATGATTCAAATTTTAGAGTAGCTCAGAAAGAAAATGAAGTTATTTTTCTAGAAGATAATTTTGAATCAAACTATGAAGGTTTTGATCCAAACTCACCAGAATCCATGATTGGTCTAACACTCATGCAAGAAGATTATTTAGATCAAAGCATCTTACTGGCACGTTATGTACAGGACAATTTCACAAATAAGTTAAAGCGAAAAAATAGAGGAGTCAAGCAAGCTGGGTTTTGGGTCTTACACAACACTTATATGCCTAGTATTTTAATAGAAACAGGGTTTATTACAAATAAATCAGAAGGCGATTATCTAAACTCTTCAAAAGGTAAGATTAATATATCTAAAAGTATATCGGATGCCATTTTAGACTATAAATCGAAATTAAATTCTGACTCTACTTTATCATTAAATAATGCTTTTCCAAATAATGACATCGTAGTAGATTCAGTTTCCGATTCTTTAATTAATAAATCTTCGATTGTTTTTAAAGTACAAATAGCTGCAGGGTCTAAAAAGTTACCAACTAAGCCCTACAATTTTAATGGATTGAATCAAATATCGATACAAAAATCCAACTCCATTTACCGTTATTTTTATGGAAATACTTCAAGCTATTCCACTGCTACTGAATTATTGAATATAGCAATTTTAAAAGGCTATACAACTGCCTACATTGTAGCATATAAAGATGGAGAAAAAACATCAATTGATGAAGCCTTGAAATCTACAGAGAATTAGCTTTAATTATTTCATTTTTATACTTAAATTTGTAATATAAAACATATTATATTGAAACTCTCTAAAGAAATCAAAACTGCTATTCTAGTTATCTCTGGGATATTGCTTTTCATCTTTATTTTTAACTATTTAAAGGGAGAGAATTTATTTGATTCTTCAAAAAAAATAAGTGCTTTTTACAATAACGTAGAGGGACTAGCTCCTTCGTCCGCTGTCACCATAAATGGACATAATATCGGTAAAGTTCAATCTATTGAATTTAAAGGAGATGGTTCCGGTTTATTAAGAGTAACCATGTCTATAAGTGATGAGTTTTCGTTCTCAATTAATAGTGAAGCCCATCTCTATGAAGCAGGTCTAATAGGAGGTAAAGCAATAGCTATAGTCCCAGCTTTTGATGGTGCTGCTTTAGTTCAAAATGGAGATATATTAATATCTATGGTAAAGCCAGGCCTTACAGACTTAGTAAACCAGCGTTTAACTCCTCTACAAGAAAAAATTGAAACTGTTATGGCTAGTGCTGACCAGTTATTGATTAATCTTAATGATATATTTGATGTTCAAACTAAAAATAAAATTAAGCTAAGCATAGCGGAACTAAGTAGCACAATTGCTTCTTTCAAATCTACATCAGAGTCAATTAACGGTTTAGTTAATGATAATAAATCTGCAATAGGAGAAACCATATTAAATTTTAATCAAATTTCTGAAGATTTAACGATTGTTAGTAAATCTCTTTCAGAATCTGATTTAGATTCAATTATGTTTGATTTAAAATCTACTATTTATAACTTTAACTCATTGTTAGAGATAATAGAAAATGGGGAAGGGACTATTGGAAAACTTATGAAAGATGACCATGTATATGTCAACCTTCAAGGAGCAACTAAGCAGTTAGAAGAACTTATGGAAGACATTAAATTAAATCCAAAACGATATCTGCATTTTTCATTATTTGGAAACAAAGCTAAACAATATGATTCTGAGGGTAATGAAATAAAAATTAATCAAGACTGATTAAATGAGTCTATTACCCAATTTAATTTTCGCAATCATACTTTTCTCAGGACTAGCTTTCTTCGTGCGTAATATAAGTAAGCTTAAACGGAATATTTACCTTGGAAAAGATGTAGACACTAGCGGAGATACTAATCTGCGCTGGATTAATATGGTGAAGATATCTCTAGGTCAAGGTAAAATGGTTCGGCGCCCAATAGCTGGAATTCTCCATATTATCGTGTATTTAGGTTTTGTGATTATAAACATTGAAGTGCTGGAGATTGTTATAGACGGCTTGTTTGGAACACACCGAATTTTCTCTAATATTGGACCTCTTTATGGTTTCTTGATTGGAACTTTTGAAGTCCTAGCTGCATTAGTATTTGTAGCCATTGTTATTTTCTGGTTTCGAAGAAATATAATAAAGATTCAGCGCTTTGTGAAGTCTGAGATGAAAGGTTGGCCTAAACTCGATGGAAACTTGATTCTTTATTTTGAAATTATATTAATGGCCCTTTTTATAACAATGAATGCTACCGATACGGAATTTCAGTTAAATAATTCCGGTAATATTATAAGTCAGTTTTTTGCGCCTTTGTTCGAAGGGCTAAATTTGAACCTAATTGAACGTACAGCTTGGTGGATGCACATCATTGGTATAATTATCTTTTTAAACTATTTATACTATTCAAAGCATTTACATATTTTATTAGCCTTTCCAAACACCTATTATGGAAGTGTTAAACCTAAAGGCCAGCTAGATAATATAAAAGCTGTTACAAATGAAGTCAAGTTAATGATGGATCCTGATGCGGATCCGTATGCAGCTGTAGATGAAGATACTGAAACTCAAGATAAATTTGGAGCAAGTGATGTTCAAGACCTTAACTGGGTACATCTTTTAAACGCATATACATGTACTGAATGCGGACGTTGTACTAGTGAATGCCCAGCAAACCAGACAGGAAAAAAATTGTCACCAAGAAAAATTATGATGGACACTCGTGATCGTTTGGTTGAAGTAGGAAACAACATAGACACTAATAATGGTGAATTTAAGGCTGATGGCAAACAACTCTTAGGAGATTATATCACTAATGAAGAGCTTTGGGCTTGTACTAGCTGTAATGCCTGTGTAGAAGCCTGTCCTATCAGTATCGACCCGCTTTCAATTATTCTTGAAATGCGTCGTTATTTAGTAATGGAACAAAGCGCAGCACCTGTAGAGCTTAATAATATGATGTCCAATATTGAAAACAATGGAGCGCCCTGGCCTTATAATCAAATGGATAGGTTAAATTGGAAAAATGAATAAAAGTATATTTATAAAAAATCAAAAATGAAAAGAGAACAAGCTGATAAGATATTACATGAAAAAGTAGAATCAGGTGAACTTGTAAGTCCTGTACTTCCAGGGGGTGTAAAAAACTATTTAATTGATATTGACGGTACAATTACCGAAGATGTTCCAAATGAAGAACCCGAGCGAATGGGTACCTGTTTACCTTTTATCGACGCTTTAGAAACTTGTAACCGATGGTACGATGAAGGTCATATGATTTGTTTTTTTACATCGCGTACAGAAACACATAGAGCCGTTACAGAAGCTTGGCTAAAGCAACATGGGTTTAATTACCACAGTCTTCTAATGGGTAAACCAAGAGGTGGAAATTACCATTGGATTGATAATCATTTAGTTAAAGCAACTCGCTATAAAGGGAAATTCACTGATTTGGTTGAAAAAGAAGTAACAATTCAAGTTTTTAACGATGATCAACTTGATTAATATTAAACTATGAGTGACTCATTAAAAGTACCAACAATGGCCGAATTTTCGGTCACTGGAAAGCAACCTGAAGTTTTGTTTTGGGTAGGCTGTGCCGGTAGTTTTGACGATCGCGCAAGAAAAATAACGAAGGCTTTTGTAAGATTATTAAACAAAGCTGAAGTTGATTTTGCAGTCTTAGGTACTGAAGAAAGTTGTACTGGAGACCCTGCTAAACGCTCTGGAAATGAGTTTTTATTCCAGATGCAAGCGGTCACCAACATAGACGTGCTAAATGCATATGATGTTAAGAAAATTGTAACTGCATGCCCTCATTGTTTTAATACACTTAAAAATGAATATCCTTCTTTAGGAGGTGATTATAAAGTAATGCACCACACTCAATTCCTTAAGAATTTATTAGATGAAGGACGTCTGACTATTCAAGGTGGGAAATTTAAAGGAAAACGTATTACATTTCATGACCCATGTTATTTGGGACGTGCAAATGATGTGTATGAAGCGCCAAGAGATTTGATTAAAAAGTTAGATGCTGAATTGGTTGAAATGAAAAATTGCCGCAAAAAAGGACTTTGTTGTGGGGCTGGAGGTGCTCAAATGTTTAAGGATGCTGAAAAAGGAGATAAAGAAATTAATATTGAACGCACAGAACAAGCCATGGCAGTCAAGCCTGAAATTATAGCGGCAGGATGCCCATTTTGTAATACTATGATGACAGACGGAGTAAAAAATAAAGCTGAGGGTCAAATTGAAGTCATGGACGTGGCTGAACTAATAGCTAATGCAAACGATTTATAACACTAAATACTCTAAAAAAATGTTAGTCAATTTTGATACCCTTCCAGAAAATTCCCGTGTTTGGATTTACCAATCTAACCGTTCTTTTTCCGAATTAGAGTTAGATGAAATTTCATCCAAATTAAATTTATTTTTACAGAGTTGGGCCGCACATGGAACTGACTTAAAAGCTGGTTTCGAAATTAAATATAATCGCTTCATAGTGATTGCTATAGATCAAGAAAAGCAATCAGCAACAGGGTGTTCTATAGATGCATCTGTACAGTTTATCCAAGATCTTGAAACAACTTATTCTGTCGATTTAATGGATAAAATGAACGTCTCTTATAAGCAAGGTAAGTATGTGGCCTACAAAACACTATCGGATTTTAAAAAGATGGCCAAGGACAATGCCGTCTCTAAAAACACGATAGTATTTAATAATCTGGTAAATTCAAAAGGTGAGTATCAAGAGTTTTGGGAAGTTCCAGCATCCGAAAGCTGGCACAGTAGTTTTATGTAATTCAATTTCTTTTATTTAGAGTCCAGCGAAGTTACTGTATCGAACTGCATAAATTTTCCGCCTCGAGACTGCTACAATCGTATTGCCATAGCGTTCCCCAGCCATGTTGAAGGGGTCAATACACCTGCTCGTTTCGATGATTTGTTATGGTCATCTAGCGCTAGGCAGAAGGTAGGCGGCTACTAACTTTCCTGTAAATCCGGTCACTCCATAAACGATTATCAACAATGGTTCTGTTAACATAATAGTTTTCTCATAATAATATTAGTTTAAAGTATCGTGCTAATTCTAGTGCCTTTTCTTTGTTATTGGAATTTATGAACATTACTTAACTTTCTATTAATAAATAGATCCTATATTTTAATATTTATCTATTTAAATCAGTATTTTAGTGTGAGATTTATTTTTTTCTACACATGCGTAAAATTCTCATCTTATTTTTTGTCATCTTTTCATCATCAATGATAGCTCAAGTTTCGAGTTCTCCATTAGATACTTTAGATAAAATACAGCAAAAATCATGGGTAGATAGTATTTATAGTTCACTTAGTCTTAAAGAAAAAATTGGGCAGTTATACATGATTCAGGTATTTTCAAACCAAGATAAAGTCACTAAGAAATCGATCTTGAGTCAAATTAAAAATCACAATATAGGTGGTCTTATATATTCTAAAGGAGGACCAGTTCGCCAAGCGCATTTGAATAATGAATTACAGGCCGCTTCTAAAACCCCATTATTGGTAGGTATGGATGCGGAGTGGGGACTGAGTATGCGCTTAGATTCTACTTATGCATTTCCATGGAACATGACCTTAGGAGCAATCAATAATTTAGCTTTAATTCGTCAGACTGGCAAACATATTGGAGAACACTGCAAGCGGATTGGAGTTCATTTCAATTTTGCTCCAGTAGTTGATATTAATACAAACCCTAAAAACCCTATTATTGGTAATCGTTCTTTTGGAGAACAAAAAGAGTTGGTTTCCAATCATTCTTTAGCATTTATGGAAGGAATACAAGGTACAGGGGTTATGGCCAATGCCAAACATTTTCCTGGACATGGAGACACAGATTATGATTCTCATAAAACCTTACCCACGATTAATTTTTCTAAAGAACGGATTGATTCCTTGGAACTATACCCATATAAGAAATTGTTTTCGAAAGGACTTTCAAGTGTTATGGTTGCACACCTTAACGTTCCAAGTTTTGATACGCGTTCAAATTACCCGTCCTCATTATCTTATTCAATTGTTACTGAGTTGTTAAAAGAAAAGCTTGGTTTTAAAGGCTTAATTTTTACTGATGCTCTAGATATGAAAGGCGTCTCTAATTTTAGTAATCCTGGCGAAGTTGATTTACAAGCTTTTATGGCAGGAAATGATGTTTTGCTAATGTCTATGGATGTGAGTCAAGGGATAAATACTTTGCTAAATGCAGTAAAATCTGGAGTTATTTCTGAAAAACGTTTAGCTCATTCTGTAAAAAAAATATTAAGTGCTAAATATAAGGTCGGACTAGCTCAATATAAGCCAATAAACACCGTCAATTTAGTAGCTGATTTAAACCGTCACAAGGATAATGTTCTGAGCCAAAGTTTAGTTGAAAATGCCATCACTCTAGTTCAAAATAAAAATGAACTATTACCTCTAAAAAACTTAGAACTTAGTAAGATTGCATATGTTAAAATGGGAAGTGCAGACGCATCACCATTTTTAAAGATGCTTAATAAATATACTCAGGTTGATCATGTAAGTGCTAATACTTTAAACGAATTAGCTTCTGAGTTAAATCAGTATAATACTGTGGTGGTAGGTTTACATTCATCAAACGCTAGCCCTTGGGATCCATACCGGTTTTCTGATAAAGAGCTCGTTTGGCTTAATGAAATCGCAAGAACTAATAAGCTTATTTTAACTGTTTTTTCAAAGCCATACGCTTTAAATGATCTTACAGATGTTTCCAATATTCAAAGCATTGTTATGGCCTATCAAAATAGTCCCATGTTCCAAGAAACGGCTGCACAAATTATATTTGGAGGTATTCCTTCAAAAGGAAATCTACCAGTCAGTATAGGTTCAGTATTTATGGCCGGACATGGAATACCAGTCCCAGCTATAAAGCGTCTTTCTTATGGTTTACCAGAATCAGTTGGTATGGACTCGGACCTATTACACAAAATAGATTCTGTTGCTAATTATGCAGTTTTAGAACAAATGACTCCTGGAATTCAACTTTTAGTAGCTCGAAAAGGAAAAGTAGTTTACGAAAAGTATTTTGGACATCATACTTATAAAAAAAATATCAAGGTTAAGTTCGACGATTTATATGATATCGCTTCTCTCACAAAAATAGTAGCGACGCTTCCCTTGCTTGTAGAGCTAGTTGATAAAGGAGTGATAAAATTAGAATCTACTTTAGGTGAATTATTACCTGCTTACATAAGTAGTAATAAAGAAGCCATTACCATCAAAGAAATGCTTTCTCACTTTGCACAGCTAAAACCTTGGATCCCTTTTTACGTATCCAGTCTTGATTCTGTAACTCAAAAACCAAATCCTAAGTTTTATCGTAATAAACAATCAAATAATTTTTCAATTCAAGTAAATGAAAATTTGTTCCTAAGAGACGATTTTAAAGATAGCATTCAATCCAATATTATAAATTCTGAATTACTAAAAGAAGTCGGATATCGCTACAGTGACTTGCCATATTATATTCTTAAATCAATCATAGAAAATCATTATAATCAACCACTCGATGATTTGGTTCAACAGCATTTTTATAAACCCTTAGGCGCTAATTTATCCACTTATAAACCACTAGAGAAATTCAATATCCTAAAACTTATTCCAACAGAAGTTGATGATTATTTTCGTTATGATAAAGTGCAAGGCTATGTACATGATATGGGAGCCGCTATGCAAGGAGGTGTAGGAGGACATGCTGGGTTGTTTAGTAATGCCAATGACGTTGCTAAGTTGATGCAATTATATCTTCAAAAGGGTGTGTACGGAGTAAAACGCTATTTCTCTTCAAGCATATTTGATTTGTTCAACACATGTCATTATTGTCATCAAAATAATCGACGTGGTATAGGATTTGATAAACCTCAGTTAGAAGAAGAGGGGCCGACATGTGGTTGTTTGTCAATGCAAAGTTTTGGACATTCAGGATTTACAGGGACTTATACTTGGGCAGACCCTGATAAAGAAATAGTTTATGTATTTTTGGCCAATAGAACATTTCCAAAATCGAATGCGAATATGCTTTTAAAAAAAGATATTAGAACAGAAATACAACGTTTAATTTATGCATCAATTATTGAATAAAATGAATATAGGAATAGTATGTTATCCAACCTTTGGAGGGAGTGGTGTTCTTGCAACCGAATTAGGTTTAGAATTGTCTCGAAAGGGTCATCAAGTTCATTTTATTACCTACACACAGCCTGTACGATTAGAGTTGTTAAACTCCAACGTGCATTTTCATGAAGTAAATGTGCCGGATTATCCACTGTTTCATTATCAGCCCTATGAATTAGCCTTATCTAGTAAATTGGTAGATATGGTAAAAGTGCATAAAATTAATGTTTTGCACGTTCATTATGCCATCCCACATGCCTATGCAGCCTATATGGCCAAGAAGATGCTAAATGAAGAAGGGATTAAAATACCCATAGTAACGACCTTGCATGGAACTGATATAACATTAGTTGGAAGTCACCCTTTTTATAAAACAGCAGTTACATTTAGTATTAACAAATCTGATGCGGTAACCTCAGTTTCTCAAAGTCTTAAAGAGGATACTCAGAGATTATTTAATACTCAAAAAGAGATAAAAGTAATTCCAAATTTTATTGATATAGATAGATATAAAACTAATTTTAATGCTTCTGATCGTGATTTACTAGCCCAGCCAAATGAAAGGGTAATAACTCATGTTAGTAATTTTAGACCAGTTAAGCGTATTTCAGATGTGATTGAAGTATTTTATAGAGTTCAAATTGAAGTGCCATCGAAGTTAATGATGGTGGGCGAGGGACCCGAGCGTAAAAAAGCCGAAAGGTTATGTAAGAGCTATGGTATAGAAGATAAAGTCGTTTTCTTAGGAAACAGTAATGAAGTAGATAAAATCTTATGTTTTAGTGATTTATTTCTACTCCCTTCACAGACTGAAAGTTTTGGGTTGGCTGCACTAGAAGCTATGGCCTCTGGTGTACCGGTCATATCTAGTAATTCTGGTGGGATTCCAGAAGTTAATATTGAAGGACTTTCAGGGTTTTTAAGTGCCGTAGGTGATATAGATGAAATGGCACAAAACGCTATAAAAATAGTTAAAAATGAGGGAGTTCTTAATAAATTTAAAAAAGCTGCTCAAGAGACATCAACTAAATTTGATATTCATAAAATAGTTCCTTTTTATGAAGCTATTTACGAAGAAGCACTTCAAAATTGTATATCTATTTAATTTGTATTTATAATATGTACTTAGTTGGGTTCTAATTTTTGTTTTTATAATAATACAATTACTTTTACACTTTAATTAATTAAGGCAAGTTATATGGCAGGTAATACATTTGGCTCTATTTTTAAACTTACCACATTTGGAGAGTCCCACGGAATTGCTATTGGAGGAGTTATTGATGGATGTCCAGCAGGAATCAAAGTTGATTTTAAAGCTATCCAGTCAGAGATGGACCGCCGTAAACCTGGTCAGTCTACGATTGTAACACAACGTAAAGAGTCCGATACTGTCAAGTTTTTATCTGGAATTTTTGAAGGAACTACAACAGGTTCTCCTATTGGTTTTATAATTGAAAATGCCAATCAAAAATCAAAAGACTACAATCATATAAAAAACATATTTCGTCCGAGCCATGCTGATTTTACCTATTCTGAAAAATACGGACAACGCGATTATCGTGGAGGTGGGCGTAGTTCAGCTCGTGAAACAGCCTGTCGCGTGGTAGCGGGAGCATTAGCTAAGCAATTCCTCACTTCAATAGAAATAACTGCTTACACCTCTTCAGTTGGAGAAGTTGCACTTAATAAATCATATAAAAACTTAGATCTAGCAAATGCTGAAACGAATGACGTTCGTTGTCCAGATTCTAAAGTGGCAGCAAAAATGATATCTAAAATTAAAATTATAAGAAAGGAAGGAGACACCATAGGAGGAGTTATTTCTTGTATTATTAAAAATGTCCCTGTAGGTTTAGGGGAGCCTGTTTTTGATCGTTTACATGCCCAGTTAGGAAAAGCTATGCTATCCATCAATGCTGTCAAGGGGTTTCAATACGGAAGTGGCTTCGACGGAACTCAATTAAAAGGAAGTCAGCACAACGATTCATTTAATGTTGATGGCTCTACTAAAACAAATTTATCTGGTGGTATTCAAGGAGGAATTAGTAATGGAATGGATATCTACTTTGATGTAGCCTTTAAGCCAGTTGCTACAATTATGCAAGTTCAAGATACGATTGACAAAGATGGAAATGAAGTAGAAATGCATGGCAAAGGACGTCACGACCCATGTGTAGTACCAAGAGCTGTACCTATAGTTGAGGCTATGGCTGCATTAGTTATTGCTGATTTCATGCTCTTAAATCGACTGACTAAAGCTTAAAAAAATAAACATATATTTTATGAAATCTCTCGCTTTACACTGGAAAATATTAATTGGTATGCTTTTAGGAGTAACCTTTGGTTTTATCATGCTTGGATTCCAAGGAGGAGCTGATTTTATAGCGAGTTGGATTAAGCCGTTAGGAACTATCTTTGTCAAACTATTGAAGTTAATTGCTGTGCCTTTAATTCTAGCTTCTTTGATTAAAGGAATTTCAGATTTAAAAGATATTTCAAAATTTGCTTCTATTGGACTTAAAACTATTATCATTTACGTACTTACCACGGTGATTGCCATAAGTATAGGTTTAATATTAGTAAATACACTTAATCCTGGAGATGGTGTTTCCCAAGAAACCATTTCAAAATTAACTGAAACTTATGCGGAAAATAGTGGAGTACAAGGAAAAATAGCGGAAGCCAGTCGCCAACAAGCTGGTCGTCCCTTAGATTTCCTAGTGGATATGGTTCCAGACAATGCTTTTTCGGCCTTAAGTAATAATAAACTCATGCTCCAAGTAATTTTTTTAGCTATTTTTTTAGGTATTTCACTTTTGCTAGTTGGAGAAAAAGTTGCCAAGCCACTAAAAGACTTCTTTGACTCTTTAAATGATGTAGTATTGAAGATGGTAGATCTAATTATGCTAACAGCTCCTTATGCAGTATTTGCGTTACTTTCTAATGTGGTAGCATCATCTGGGGATCCTGAATTACTATATGCTCTTTTATTTTACTCAGGAGTTGTGGTTAGTGGATTATTATTAATGATTTGTTTTTATCTTGTACTAGTGACCTTGATTACTAAAAGAAACCCATTATGGTTTTTAAAAAAAATTAGTCCAGCTCAGTTATTAGCATTTTCAACTAGTAGTAGTGCAGCCACATTGCCAGTCACTATGGAACGTGTGGAAGAACACTTAGGAGTTGATAAAGAAGTCTCTAGTTTTGTGTTGCCAGTAGGAGCAACTATTAATATGGACGGCACCAGTTTATATCAAGCTGTAGCTGCTGTTTTTATAGCACAGGCTTTAGATTTCGACTTGACATTTACCGATCAGTTAATGATAGTGCTCACGGCTCTTTTAGCTTCTATTGGAAGCGCTGCAGTTCCTGGGGCGGGGATGGTTATGTTAGTGATAGTTCTTGAATCTGTTGGTTTCCCAGCCGATAAACTAGCCATCGGATTGGCACTTATTTTTGCAGTCGACCGTCCTTTAGACATGTGTCGTACTATGGTAAATGTCACTGGAGATGCTACCGTTTCCATGATTATTGCAAAGCTAGAAGGTAAGCTTCACACTCCAAAACCAAAAGATTGGAATGACCATTTAAAAGAGGTCTAGTTGATAATTATGAAACGATACTTAATCGTGGATATAGTAATTAATCTAAAAACCGATCTTTTAAATCGTCGGTAGGAACCATGCATTGGTCTTTTTTGCCAAACCATTTATATCGATTATTTGCCACCAGACGATAAAATGCATCGCGTATAAAACGGGGTAAAAGATACCCAATTAGAAACAGGTTAAATATACCTCCTAAAGTCTTACATATTTGTAGAACTGCGTTGCTTCGATCGTAGAATTTTCCCGCTTTGTAAACTAAAATAGTATCAAAGTTATCATAGTCTAATAGACGTTTAGGGACAAAAGAAGTTGTAAAATTGCTCTGTAATGAGGAAAATTTAAACACTTTTTTCTCGTCTTTTTTTATTAGTATATTGATACTACTGTTACAGAGCTTACAAACGCCGTCAAAGAATATGATATTATCCATTACTTTTTAGTTTTTACATACTCAAGTCTATCCACACTAACAGTAGTTGTGAAAAGTCCATAATTTACAACCGCTTTGTTTTTTTCGAGTTTATCTAAGGTACCCACAGCGCGGCCGTCTTCTAAACGCACTGAGTCTCCGATGACAAGAACCCTTTTTGGTTTCAAGGGTACAAGCGCTGATATTTCTTTTTGCATCTTTTTTTGCCTACGAATAACTTCTACCTTTTTATCTACTTCTTTTTTGAGTTCTATTTCTTTAGCTTTGAGGACTCTTTTTTGTTTCAGGCTAACTTTTTGGCGTTTCGAATTTTCAACTTGAACTAGTTTGAAGAGTTCATTCATTAATTCGCGTTTTCGATTATTTTCAAAATAGCTTTCTCCTAAGTCACTTATTTTTTGCCCAAGGTATACTAAACGTTGGTTACTATCAAAAAGTTCCTGATAGCTTTGTAGCTTTTTCTTAGCCTTGACATTAGTCGTTTCTAGTTTATCAGCCTCTAAACTCTTTTTAATTTCATTTTGCTTAAGTGCACGTTCTGTTTTTTCAAGTTTGGAACGTTCTTTTTGTAATTTTGCAATAGTTTTGTCAAACCTAATTTTACCACGCTCAATCTTCTTTTTTGATCGATTAATTAAACTAAAAGGAATACCATTTTTTTGAGCTACCTCAAATGTGAATGAGCTTCCTGCTTGTCCAATGACTAATTTATATAACGGGAGCAAGGTTTTCTCGTCAAACAACATATTAGCATTCTGAATATGCGGCATTTCATTAGCGAGTAATTTTAAATTACTGTAATGCGTTGTGATAATCCCAAAAGCTTTACGTTCATAAAAGATCTCAAGAAACGTTTCGGCCAAAGCGCCTCCCAATTCAGGATCACTTCCCGTTCCAAATTCATCAATCAAAAAGAGCGTATGTTTATTACATTTCTTTAAAAAATGATTCATTTGCTTTAGGCGGTAACTATAAGTGCTTAAGTGATTTTCAATAGATTGATTGTCTCCAATATCACTCAGAATAGAATCAAACAAACAGAGTTTTGAATGTTCATGAACAGGGATAAGTATTCCTGATTGCACCATTAGTTGGAGCAGTCCCACAGTTTTAAGGGTAATGCTTTTTCCACCAGCATTGGGGCCTGATATTACTATGATCCGACTCTCAGTAGTCATCGTAATGGTTTGTGGAAAAGTAGTTATACCTTCATTTTTATTAGCAACCATTAACAGAGGGTGATAAGCATTTATAAGGTCAATTTCTTGATGTTCTGTAATTTCCGGAGAGATAGCATCAATAGATTTTGCGTATTTTGCTTTCGCATAAATGACATCTATTTTTGTCAAAAATAATTGATAGGATTCCAAAAGCGGAGAGAAGCCTCTAATAAAGCTAGTGAGTTCAAGTAAAATTCGCTTAACCTCTTCAGTTTCTTCAAATTCTAAATTATTAAGATTACGTTGGTGTTGCTGTGTTGTGTCAGGTTCTATGTAAACGATACTTCCTGTTTTACTAGCACCCATGATACTGCCCTTTACTTTACGTCTGTACATGGCTTTAACAGCTAAAACACGACGATTTTCCATGACTGTCTCACGAATGTCGTCTAGGTAGTCTGCGCTGTTATACATACTTAGAGCAGAGTTAAAACTCGTATTGACTTTTGTTCGTACTGCTTGAATTGATTTTCGAATACTGTAGAGTGCATCTGAAGCATCGTTTCTAATCTCACCATATTTATCAATAATACTATTGATAGAATCATAAATACTTGTATTGGTTTCTATTTGAGAAGAATGATCGTGTAGTAACGGATAGTATTCATGAAATTTATTAAAGAATTTTAATAGCGTATTACTTGTAATGCAGATACTTATAATTTTTCGAAATCCATCGATTTCTAAATAATTGTTTTCTATTTTAATTAACTTCAATTCTTTAGTAATCGCATCGAATCCGTGGTTTGGAATCCGATTCTCATTTTCAAACGACGTTACAAATTCATTAGTAAGTTGTAGAGCTTCAATCACATCAGCTCTTTTCGAGAACGGAATTGTTTCGAGAATAGCCGTTTTCCCTAGTGATGTGACGTTGTTGTGTGCCACCTGTAAAATAACAGATTCAAATTCTAAATCTTGTAAAGTTTTCTTCGAAATATTAATCATTGTGTTGCTACATAAACCATCACAAATGTAAGTATTAATGTTTAAAATATATAGTTTAAATTTGAGGTCTATGACTTAAATAAAAATTGATTTATATGTTACAGTTACAAGGAACTTGGCGTTCCCATCTTAAATCGGAATTTGATAAGCCCTATTTTAAAGCGCTCAGTACTTTTGTTCAGTCGGAGTATGCCGGGCAAAGCTGTTACCCTCCGATTCATCAACTTTTCAATGCTTTCAATAGCTGTTCATTTGAAGCTGTTAAAGTGGTGATTATAGGTCAAGATCCTTATCATGGAGAAGGGCAAGCCAATGGCTTATGTTTTTCTACAAATGAAGGTATGGCTCATCCACCTTCTTTGAGAAATATTTTTAAGGAATTAGAAGTAGACATGAAGCTTTCCTACCCCGCAAGTGGAGATTTAACTGAATGGGCTCATCAAGGAGTTTTTCTTTTAAATACAACCTTAAGTGTCCGTTTAAAGGAGGCGGGCAGTCATCAAAAATACGGATGGGAAGACTTTACTGATAGCGTCATTAAAACTTTATCAAAACAAAAAACAGACCTTGTTTTTATTTTATGGGGTAGCGCAGCTAAAAACAAAAAATCTCTGATAGATACAAGTAAACACTTTATTTTAGAAAGCGGGCATCCTTCTCCTATGAGTGCAAATAGAGGTTATTGGTTTGGAAATAAGCATTTTAGTAAAACAAATACGTTTCTGAGGCTTAAAGGAAAGTCTGAAATAAAGTGGGGTAACTTCATTTAATTGTTGAAATCAATAGATTTTAAGAGATAAGCTTGCTCAGACAATAGACTATTAATTTATCGATTGTTTTTTGAGGGTTTTTGCTAATGGTACCCAAACTTCTATTCGCTAAAATAGCATTCATAGAACACGCTTCGTGTCCTAATAATTTTGAAAGGCCATAAATGGCTGATGTTTCCATTTCAAAATTTGTCACTCTTAATCCATTGAAATCAAAACTATTCATTTTATTGTTTAAACTGTCGTCTTGAATTTCTAAGCGTAAAATTCGGCCTTGAGGTCCATAAAACCCGCCACAGGTAGCAGTCATCCCTTTTAAAGTTTGATTACTGCTAAGAAGTCCTTCTAACCTTTTTGAATTATTAACGATTACTGGGTAGGATTTTTTTGGACTCCAATTTGTGTGTTTTACAAAGGCTTGTTCAATCGATTCATTTTTTATATTTTCAATATTATAGGACTGAAGCATCCCATTTATATCAATTCCATAACTGCTTAATACAAAGCTATCAACAGCTATATCAGGTTGCAGGGCTCCAGAAGTACCAATACGAACAATAGATAAACTAGTTTTATTCGTTTTAATTTCTCTGGTTTTAAAATCAATATTTACTAAAGCGTCTAATTCGTTGAGTACGATGTCAATATTGTCAGACCCAATTCCTGTTGAAATTACAGAGATCCGTTTCCCTTTGAATATTCCTGTTTGTGTTTTGAATTCTCGGCTTTGAGTTTCAAATTCAATGGTTTCAAAATGCTTTGTAACTTCGATAACTCGATCTTGATCACCTACAAAAATAATCGTGTCCGAAATATCTGAAGGTTTTAGATTAAGATGGTAAATACTACCATCTGAATTGAGTATAAGTTCAGAGTTTTTTATAGACATTTTATTCGCTTTATTTTAACCTCCAACACGTTTTACATTAAAGCCAAGTTCTTTAAGGAAGTTCATTATTTTATCACGGAAATCTCCTTGTATTATAATAGTATCATTTTTAAAACTACCTCCAACACTAAGTTTTTTTTTCAGGTCTTTGGCTATTGATTTAAAATCTTCATCAGCTCCCAAATATCCCTCAATAATAGTGATTGGTTTTCCTTTTCGTTTTTCATATTTACAAATAATTGGAGCTTCTTGCGTCCAAATGGAAGTTTGTTTCTGTTCTAAAGTTGGTGCAGTACTTTCAATGTGATCAGGAAATAGATTTTTTAATTGATCTTTTAAATCCATTATTTTTTGCTTAGTCCAAGTTCTTTGATTCGTTGGTTTAAATATTCGCCAGCTGTAATGTCTTTAAATTGTTTTGGATTTTCAGCATCCACGCAGTTGTCCAAAACGTTTAAATCCATAGCGCTAATAGGGTGCATGAAAAATGGTATTGAATAACGAGAAGTTCCCCATTTTTCTGGTGGGGGATTGACAACACGATGTATAGTCGATTTTAATTTATTGTTAGTGTGTCGGGAAAGCATGTCACCCACATTAATCATAAGTTCATCAGGTTTTGCAATGGCATCAATCCATTCTCCTTGATGGTTTTGTACTTGTAAGCCTTTACCTTGGGCCCCCATGAGTAAGGTTATTAGATTAATATCTCCATGAGCCGCAGCTCGTTCGGCATCTTTTGGCGCTTCTTTTATTGGTGGGTAATGAATGGGCCTAAGTATACTATTTCCATTGTGAATGTAGTTGTCAAAATAATACTCATTCATATTAAGATAAATAGCTAAGGCTCTTAAAACATATTTAGCTGTTTTTTCAAGCATTCGATACGTTTCTTTTCCTACCTTATTAAATTCAGATAATTCTTGAACTTCAATATTTTTATGATACTCTTTCTTCAATTCTGGATTGTTTTGAACAAACTGTCCAAAATGCCAATACTCTTTTAAATCTCCTTCTTTTTTTCCTTTAGCACTTTCTTTTCCAAATGACACATAACCCCGTTGCCCTCCGATTCCAGGAACTTCATAGTTTTGTTTCTGCTCTGTAGTTAAGTCAAAAAATTTTTTCACTTCAGAATAAAGAGATTTAACTAAAGAATCTTCTAAAAAATGACCTTTTAAAGCTACAAAACCTATAGTTTCATAAGCCTGACCAATATGATCCACAAATTTTTGTTTATCCACGGGACTATTTGATAAAAAATCTAAAAGATTAACACTTGGAATTTTATTCATAGCTTTTCATTAATCATGTTATGTACAAAGATAGCAAATCAAAAGATTTACAAAAGACATTTTTAAAGATAAACTTTTCTAACTATTATTTTCCTATTTTTGAAATACAAATTAAATTCATTTGATACCAATTTTTCAATACGACTACAAACAAGTTAATCGAGATACCAGAAAATCATTATATTTTAATATGCTTAAATCTAGGCTTATTGAACAAAAAATGTTGATTTTGCTTCGTCAAGGTAAAATTTCTAAATGGTTTTCAGGCATTGGTCAAGAAGCTATTTCTGTAGGAGTTACTATGGCTTTACAATCGGATGAATATATATTACCAATGCACCGAAATTTAGGTGTTTTTACCACTCGAAACATACCACTAAGTCGTTTGTTTTCTCAGTGGCAAGGAAAGTCTAATGGCTTTACCAAGGGACGAGATCGCTCCTTTCATTTTGGAACTCAAGACTACAAGATCATAGGAATGATATCTCATTTGGGTCCTCAGTTAGGAGTCGCTGACGGAATTGCACTTTCACATATTTTAAAAAAAGAATCTAAACTCACGGCAGTATTTTCTGGAGATGGAGGTACGAGTGAGGGGGATTTTCATGAAGCACTTAATGTGGCCTCTGTTTGGAATTTACCTGTCTTGTTTTGCATAGAAAATAATGGTTATGGGCTTTCAACTCCAACTAATGAACAATATAACTGCGAATCACTTGCAGATCGTGGAGTTGGGTATGGCATGGAGTCTTTAGTGGTAGAGGGTAATAATATTTTAGAGGTTTTTACAAAAGTTGATGCAATTGCAAAAAGTGTTCGTCTAAACCCTCGTCCAATACTAATTGAGTTTAAGACCTTTAGAATGCGTGGGCATGAAGAGGCTAGTGGTACTAAATATGTTTCTCAAGACTTATTAGATAGTTGGGAGAAAAAAGATCCAATATTTAATTTTGAAAACCATCTTCTGGACAATAATGATATTTCTTCAGATGATATAGCAGCTTTTAAAACCTCATTTACCAACGAAATCAATGAAGGTTTACAACTAGTCTTTAATGAGCCTGAGATTGTCCCAGATTTAGAAAATGAATTGTCAGATGTTTTTAAATATTTTGACTATTCAGTTCTAGCCACTAAACCTTCAAACAATAAAGAGTATGTACGTCTTATTGATGCGGTTTCTGAAGGATTGAGGCAGTCTATGGAAATACATTCAGATTTAGTCATCATGGGTCAGGATATTGCAGAATATGGAGGAGTTTTTAAAATTACTGAAAATTTTGTAGAACAGTTCGGAAAAGATCGTGTTAGAAATACCCCTATTTGCGAGTCTGCAATTATTGAAGCTGCTATGGGCTTGTCTATAGCGGGTGTCAAATCTGTTGTAGAAATGCAATTTGCTGACTTTGTGTCCTCAGGATTTAATCCAGTTGTTAATTATCTCGCAAAATCTCACTACCGATGGGGACAAGCGGCAGATGTAGTTATTCGAATGCCTTGTGGTGCAGGGGTTGCAGCAGGTCCCTTTCATTCACAAACAAATGAAGCTTGGTTTACAAAAACTCCAGGCTTAAAAGTGGTATATCCTGCATTTCCATACGATGCAAAAGGCTTATTAGCGACGGCAATAAACGACCCAAACCCAGTATTATTTTTCGAGCACAAAGCTTTGTATAGACGTATTAGGCAGGAGGTTCCTATTGATTATTATACTTTACCACTAGGGATTGCTTCTCTAATCAAACATGGCACAGATGTGACTATAATTTCCTATGGAGCGGCGGTTCATTGGGCACTTGAAACCTTAGAAAAAAATCCACATGTTTCAGCAGATTTAATTGATTTGAGATGCTTACAGCCTCTAGATTTTAAACTTGTGTTACAATCTGTTAAAAAAACTGGCAAAGCTATTATTTTACAGGAGGATTCTTTGTTTGGCAGTATTGCTTCAGATATTTCGTCTCAATTAATGGAACAGGCCTTTGAATTTTTAGATGCTCCCGTGAAAAGAGTGGCTAGTATAGAAACTCCGATTCCATTTGCAAGTGCTCTAGAACAGCAGTATCTTGCAAAGCGAACTTTTGAACAAGATTTAAAGCAACTTTTAGATTATTAAATGGAATATCTGGACCTGTTTTTTACTGCTTTGTTGGGTACACTAGATTGGACCTGGAGGTCAATCTGCTTTGATGTTCCTTGGACCCGAAATTATTTTTGGGGTCTTATAGCTATTTCACTAATTGTTTGGAGTCTTGAACTACTATTCCCATGGCGTAAACAACAAGCTATTTTTAGGAAAGACTTTTTTCTAGATGGTTTTTATATGTTTTTTAATTTTTTCATTTTTAGCATATTCATAAGTGGCTTGTATAAAATTTTCACTAAGCTAGCTGTTGATAAATTTGAAATCTCAGCGAATTCAATCGCTGTTATAAATTTATCAAGTTTCCCGCCTTTAGTTCAGCTATTAGTATTTTTTATTCTACTAGATTTTGTTCAATGGCTTACTCACATACTAATGCATCGTATTTCGTTTTTATGGAAGTTTCATAAAGTTCATCACTCAGTAAAAGAAATGGGTTTTGCAGCCCATCTTCGCTACCATTGGATGGAAAATATTGTTTACAAACCCTTTAAAGTAATTGTATTGATGCTAATTGGAGGGTTTCAGCCTGATCAGGCATTTATAGTTCACTTTATCGCTATTTCAATTGGACATCTTAATCATTCAAATATTAAACTTGATTACGGACCTTTTAAATATGTTTTTAATAACCCTATCATGCATTTGTATCACCATGCTAAGGAACTACCAGATGGTTTCAAATTAGGAGCTAATTTTGCAATAAGTTTAAGTTTATGGGACTATATTTTTAAGACTAATTACGTACCTACACCCAATAAAGATATTATGTTAGGCTATAAAGATGACCGGCAAATGCCTTCAGGTTTTCTTGCTCAGTTATTTTATGGATTTAAAAAAGAAGACTAACTTAATTATTGCTTATAGCACTTATAAAATCGGTAATTAGATAACTAATCAGTTTACCTGTTTGGTCATTTAAGTTCTCATTGTCGACTCTAGAAGCTTCAGAAATGTGTAGATATATAGCCTTTTTATGGCTTCCAAAAAAGTGTACAAATTGTCGTGTTTGACTTACCGAAAACCCACTTGGTGTTTGAGCGCTGCTTGGAATATTTTCAATTGCATCACAATCAATTTCAATTCCAAAGTTTGATTCTGATATAAATTTAATTGCATTTTTTTCACTCTTTTTTATACTATCTTTTTTTCGTACGATTAAGTCTTCAAATGAGCTAAACTTTATTTTTGATTTGCTAGCATTAATGTATTTTAAAATTTTCTTTGAAATATAATTTTCATGCAAACCAAAAATAAAATATCGATCTAAAAATCCTTCTTCAAGAGCATAGCTAAAACCATTTCCACTGTGTCGGCCTTCAGGAGCTCTTAAATCTGTGTGGGCATCGAAATTGATAGCATTAATTTTAGTCTTCATTGCCAATGCACACCCTTTAATTATTCCATAAGCATTATTGTGCCCACCCCCAACTACTATAGGAGTTTTGCCAGCTTTTACAATAGTGTAAACCAATTGATTTACATTTTGGTCTATTGTTTCTACTTGCTTACGATAGGTCATTAATGTCTTTTCTGTGTTTATTGATGTGTGACTTGCATACAAGTCAGAAAAATCTAAGTGTCCTAATACTAATATATTTGATGCATTTGTATATTTATTACTCTGTATATTGAATAAAGCTTTTAAGACATAATCCCATATTTCTCTTGCGCCTGGGCGTCCATTATTGGCTAGAACACCAATATCCTCTTTAATTCCAAAAATTACAAATTTTATTTGAGGGTCATTGATTCTGTCAAGTAAATCACCTGGTTTGTTAAGATACTGTACGACTTGAGATAACTTTTTTTCTCCGATTCTTAATTTTGCTATTTTCTCTATAGTTTTAGAGCTAATAATTTGAAGACATTTCATTTATGACACATTTTACTGTATGTAAATTTACAATTAAAAAAAACTTTAATATAAAATACCAAATCCGTTTAATGAAAAACCTGTATTGCAAATTTACATCTTAAATTTAGTTTGAAATAGAGTTTATTATTCAATGAACTCACCATTAATCATTACTTTATATATAGGATTGCTTCCAAAATGATAAGGTATTTGACGGTAAGAGGTTAAGTCTTTTGTTATTATCAAACTTGCTTTTTTTCCAATGCAAATACTGCCGTAATCCTCAGAAATATTCATTGCAAATGCGCCATTAATTGTCGCGGCATTAATAGCTTCTTCCGGTGACATATTCATTTTGATACAAGCAAGGCTGACAATGAAATTCATATTTCCACTTGGAGCAGACCCTGGATTAAAGTCAGTAGCCAGCGCAAGAGCTAGTCCTGAATTTATAAGCCACCTTGCAGGTGTATAGGGAATTCCTAGGAAAAAGGAACATCCTGGTAAAGCAACAGGCATCGTTTCGGCATTTTTTAAAACGGAGACATCTTCTTTATTTAGAACCTCTAAATGATCAACAGAAAGGGCTTTATGTTTTACCCCTAAAGCCACACCGCCAAATGAATTAAATTGATTGACATGAATTTTTGGAACGAGTCCATACTTAGTTGCTGCTTGTAAAACTTGTGAGGTTTCTTCTAAAGAAAAATATCCTTTTTCACAAAATACATCTATAAAATCTGCTAATTGCTCTTGGTGTATTTTAGGTAACATTTGATTGATTATTAAATCAATATATCCCACTTTATTGTCTTTGTATTTTTTGGGTATTGCATGTGCTCCCAAAAATGTAGCTTTGATTTTTACAGCAGAGTCTTTTTTTATTTTTTTAATAACTCTAAGCATCTTTAGTTCTGCTTTCGTGCTCAGCCCATATCCTGATTTGATTTCTAGAGCGCCAGTACCAAGCTTTATTAAGCCGTTTACGCGTTCAATGGATTGTTTATAAAGATCACATTCACTAGCGTCTTGCAGGGTTTGAGCAGAGTTTAGTATTCCCCCACCCTTAGCAGCAATATCTTCGTAGGATAGACCATTAATTCGGTCTACAAATTCTTGAGACCGATCTCCAGCATACACGACATGAGAATGGCTATCACACCAGGTTGGTAGTATTATTTTACCTGTGACATCAATAACTTTGTCAGTCGCTTCAATAACTAAAGAACTCATAGTGCCATAACTATGTATGGCATCGTCTTTAACTCTTAAGAAGGCATTCTTAATATGCGGCAACTCAGACATCGATTTACCCATCACTTTTACTTCTGAAATTTCCCGTGTTTGAAGTAATTCTTTGATATGGATAAACAGTGTATTCATATTACTTTTTAAATTTTCCAACCATGTTTTCTGGTTTGACCCATTTATCATAATTTTCAGCACTCACATATCCAAGATTAACGGCTTCTTCTTTTAAAGTAGTTCCGTTTTTATGAGCGGTATTGGCAATTTCTGCAGCTTTATAATATCCTATTTTGGTATTTAATGCCGTAATTAACATAAGGGAATTATTTAGTAATTTTTCAATAACATCCTGATTGGGTTCAATTCCAGAAGCACAGTGTGCTTCAAAACTAACAGCTGCATCTCCTAGGAGCTGTGCTGATTGTAAAAAATTAGCTGCCATCATTGGCTTAAATACATTTAATTCATAATGGCCTTGAGTTCCACCAATAGTAATAGCAACATCGTTACCCATTACTTGTGCACACACCATAGTCAATGCTTCACATTGGGTAGGATTTACTTTCCCAGGCATAATTGAACTTCCAGGTTCGTTAGCTGGTATGGTGATTTCTCCAATTCCTGAACGAGGTCCTGAAGCCATCATACGAATGTCATTTGCAATCTTATTTAACGATACAGCAAGTTGTTTTAATGCGCCATGACTTTCTACAATCGCATCATGAGCAGCCAAAGCTTCAAATTTATTAGGAGCTGTTATAAATGGTAATTCAGTAAATTTTGCAATATAATTTGCGACGAGTTCTGAGTAGCCGTCGGGAGTATTTAACCCAGTTCCAACGGCTGTTCCTCCTAAAGCTACTTCGCTTAAGTGTTCTAATGTATTATTGAGCGCTTTTAAACCATGATCTAACTGGGAGACATAGCCTGAAAATTCTTGCCCCAGCGTTAAAGGAGTGGCGTCCATAAGATGGGTCCGTCCAATTTTTACAACTGTTTCAAATGCTTCTGATTTTTCATGTAGTGTATCCCTTAGTTTTTGAATTCCTGGAATGGTCGATTCAATAATCAATTTGTAAGCCGCGATGTGCATTCCTGTTGGAAAAGTGTCGTTTGAAGACTGTGATTTATTTACGTCATCATTGGGTTGAATTGTTTTTTCACCTTCTCCAACTGTTTTACCAGCAAGCTGATGGGCTCGGTTGGCAATAACTTCGTTCACATTCATGTTACTTTGGGTTCCAGAACCTGTTTGCCAAATTACTAAAGGGAATTGGCCGTCGTGTTTTCCGCTTAGAATTTCATCACATACTTGTGTGATCAAGTCTCTTTTTTCTGTAGAAAGAACTCCAAGTTCACAATTTGTAAATGCAGCTGCCTTTTTTAGGTATGCAAATCCGTAAATAATATCTATGGGCATTGAAGCTACGTTTCCTATTTTAAAATTATTTCGAGATCGTTCTGTTTGAGCCCCCCATAATTTATCTGCAGGCACTTTGACATCACCCATTGTGTCTTTTTCTATTCTAAACTTCATAACATCAGATTTTGATTACAAATTTACAATTTTTTCACTTTAAATCCATACGGTTACTAAGCTGTTGATAAATGTGAATTTTTATGTTGTAAAACTATTATTCTTATAGTATATTTGCAGTGTAAAATAAAGTATACAATATGTTTGATTTTGATCAGTATTTAGGATTTTTAGCTTTTTTATCAATTTTAACTTTAGGGTTTTGGTTAATGATTTTCTTATTAACTTTTGCAATCCCTTATTGGATCTTTGGATCTGCTATCGAACATTTTAAAGAAAAATTAGCGGCTCGCAAAGCCAA
>CESU01001282.1_pt1 | contig 24591 bp, 18 predicted proteins | sample 531141 | NCBI WGS metagenome assembly CESU01 (sample SAMEA2621401, study PRJEB7988) | marine metagenome | isolation source: saline water (ENVO:00002010), including
AACAAAGTTCGGTGACCTTTTCGAGCCACAAGCCTGCCGACGGCCAACAGGAGAGGCGTGGATTTGGATGGTCGGCCACACAGGGCATCTTCATCAGCAGCGTCGTACTTTTTCCTCAACGCTTCATGAGCCAATTGTTCATCTTCATCGTCGGTGTTGCTTGGTCGGAACACAAGGTGATCAACACCGTACAAAATTGTCTCACATCGCCAATCTTCGGGAGGAGCGTACCAACGCTTGAACTCCTCTTTTGTTGATTCACTGATCGCTACACTGACCGAAGAGCCGTCGATCCCGGCCTGCTCGTAACGAGCGTACCAGCCACCTGTCGTCAGAATGGCCAAATCGTTCGGATTCTTCCATGTCGCAGATTCGCGATGCTTGGCTGCCAGCTTCATGCCTTCTCGCTCGCCGATCCAACTGCCATTGAGGGCAGAGACAACTGGAGCGATGTTGGCTTCAATCCATTCGAATTCCTTTCGCTTCCAACTCACGAGGGGCAACAAGGTGTGAACCACGTCAATAGGGGCGCTGAGATGCAGTTGTTTCAAGGCGCGCAAAGCATGTTTCCCGTATGAACGAGTGAAGGCCATTGGCGCTTTCAACCAGGGAACTTCAATCACAGTCACACCTTGTTGGGCGGGTGCACGGCCCTTGTGGGCACGGGTGATGATGGTGATGCTGTGGCCGCGCGCTGCCAAATGACCAGCCAAATGGAACACAACGGAACCGATTCCCCCCCACCGTGGAGGGTATTCACCGGACACCATTGCGATGTGCATGGAGGTGCGAATGTGTGCTTCGGTTTCAATGTCACCGAATGAAGACCCCTCAGATTCAAATTCTCGCTCCAATGCTTTCAAGGGGGTTGCGTTTGTGGCAAGGTACATGGGCGAAAAACTCCCTGTCACCGTTACGGTGATACTTCCAACTCGAAACGAAGAGGAAGCCTTGGCACCAACGATTGATGCAATCCCGCGTGGATGGTGTAAAAACCTCGAAATCATGATTGTGGACGGAAACTCAAGCGACCGAACTCGAGAGATTGCTTTGGAGAAGAAAATCCGAGTTCACCTTGAGGACCGAAAAGGATACGGCCGAGCCTACCGAACTGGGTTTGATGTGGCTAAGAACGACATCATTGTCACCATGGATGCGGACTGCACCTACCCTGCAGAACTCGTTCCAACGCTGGTCAAGCGCCTGCTTGATGACGATCTTGATTTCATCACCTGTGACCGTCTATCGCTTGCTGAAGAAGGCTCAATGCCAGGTATTCACGGGTTTGGAAACTGGGCGCTGTCCTTCACCGCACGCATTCTGTTTGGCTATGGCATCAAAGATTCTCAGTCCGGCATGTGGGTGTTTAGAAAATCCATCTTTGACAACGAAGCAATGAGGCCGACCAACGATGGTATGCCGCTTTCAGAAGAAATGAAGATCCTTGCTCGTCGCGTGCTTGGGAAGAACAAGGCCGTCGAAATCTCTGTGCCGTACAGGCCACGGGTTGGCGAGGCTGAAATTCACACATGGGGCGACGGTTGGAAGAACTTCAAATTCCTCTTCGCTCGCCGAGTAGGCCTTCACCGAACTCGAACCCCGTGGGGCAGCAGGGATTCAAACCCCGATTCAACAAACGGCGACTTACCCGAGCAAGCTTGAGTTGAGCGAGCATGACGTTTTGGCATCAACGCTGGGATGACAATCAAACCGGTTGGCACCGCGATGTTGTCAATGATTTATTGATCAAGCATTGGCCAAGCCTCAACCTCGAACAGGGCACCAACGTGCTTGTGCCGTTGTGTGGCAAAAGCATCGACATGCATTGGTTGGTGCAACAAGGGCACAGCGTTACGGGCATTGAACTCGTTGAAACGGCGGTTGAGGCTTTCTTCAACGAAGCCAAAAAGACACCAACCATAGAATCACTTGGAGAAATTAAGCGATACAAGGAGGGCAAAACAACACTGCTTCAAGGCGATGTTTTGGCGATACAACCTTCGATGGTTTCCAGCGATGCCTGGTACGATCGAGCGGCGCTCGTCGCTCTCCCTTCAGCCATGAGGCCTGCCTATGTCGATCAAATACGGGCACTTTGTCAACCAGGTTCAACAGGGCTGATGATTACTTTTTCTTACCCGCAAAACGAAATGCAAGGACCGCCATTTTCACTTCCAGACGAAGAAGTTCTCAGATTGTTTGAACCAGAGTTTGAGGTGGAATTGTTAGAACGCATTGCGCTTGAAGATGAGAAGCAACGGGGTTTAACGAGCGTTCATTCAGCAGTCTACAAATTGACTCGAACGTAATCAAACGTTGTCCCAATCAAGGTCAGTGCCTTTCAGTGGTTGGGGTTCTTCTTGCTTACCTTCTTGCTCCGCTTGTACTTCCGAAGCCCCATCGACCACGCCACCTTCAAGCGAAACAACCGCATTCTCATCGGCGGGTTCTGGGGCTTTGATTGTTCCAAACGCATCCCAAGATTCGATGAGGTCAATTTCAGCAAGCCGTGTTCGACGGCGAGCAGCGAGCAAAGCGATTCCAGTGAGGATTCCAATAAACGCAACAACGCCCGCAACCAGAATCATTGGACGGTTATCGCTGGCTGGTTCTTCGATTTTGAGGGTGACGCTGAGCACCTCAACGGTGGCGTCGTCGCCCGTTCCATCGGTTGCAATCACCTTCATGCTTGGGCGTCCAGCAGCCTCGGGTTGGAGTTCCAGCATGCCGGTCCACACGTTCTCATCTGCGCTTTGTGTCAGGTTCATCTCCCAAACTTGAAGGTTAAACTTGACCGTCACTCGCACATCATTGGTCGTTCCATCAGCGTCTTCCATGGTGACCGATACCGTGAGTTGGTTGACTTCACCAGCGATCAACGTCGAAGGGGAGTAGAGTAAGTTGGAGAGACGCGGCAGGCTTGACTGGACCGTTAGGTTGGCAAAGACCTCATCAACACCACCTCGGCTGTCTTCGATGAAGAGTGATATTTTGTGTTCGCCTGGTAGGAATTTTACTTCATCAAGGCTTTTTGTTGAAAGGATAACATAGGTGCCATCTGGTGCCCATTGACGCCATTCACGGGTAACCATGTCATCGTCTGCATCGGTTGATTCCTCGCTCAGATAGATCGTTCCTCCGGCTTCAATCGAGTCTCTATTTGTGGGGGTTAACATCACAGCAACTGGATCTGATTGGCCAACGGTGAGTGTGATGAACTGGCTGGAAGTAAGCCCCGTTTCATCTTCAAGGGTGATTTCCATGTTGTGGGTGCCAGCAGGGAGCATGCTGATGTGTGTTATTTCTGGCGAAACTGCAGAGAGCAGAGGTTCTGTCAACAAGTCGCTTCTCACGGTCATGGTGAAGTTGTCTCCATCGTAATCTGTCGAAGGGACTGCGTTCCAAAAGATCGAGTCCGAGGAACGGAAGATTTGCCCATCTGCTGGTTCCACCAAGGCCAATTCGGGAGCGGATGGAGACACTTCGATGGTTCGCGTGACCACCACTGGGTCATGGATGCCGTCATCCAAACTCAAGGAGATGATGTGGGTTCCCGAGGAGAGTCGAGTGTCAAAGATCAGCCAATCCTCGCCAACAGGCGTCAGTCGCCCATCCAAGTCACTCGACCAAACGACAATGAGGTATTCAGAGCCGGCAAATGGCTCCTGCTCAGCGCAATGCCAACTCCCATTCACGGGGAAGGTGGAGCATGCGGCGTCATAGTCGCCTGAACCGTTTGCAGAGAACCATATCAACTCTGAAGATGAATACGTTAAGGTTTCACTTGGGGTCGAGATGTCTGCTTGAGGGAACGAGTTTTCGACAGGAACTAGCGTAGAGGAAGTCTTGGTGGCGTTAATGTGTTCAGGCCGGTCATCAACCACCCGCATCTCAATGCTATGGACGCCACGAGAAAGGTGACCTGTCCAGACGTTTGCCCCTTCTTGGTTTGACCATCCGAGTTGCCCATCGAGGCTTGACCACCATTCAACCTCAAGGGTGTCACCTTCCGGATCGATCGTAGTGGACCCGTCAAAGGTGACCGTTTCTTGACTTTCATTCCCGTTGCGCTGAACTTCGAACACTGGTGTTGGAACTTCATTGTAAATTTCCACAGGAATGGTGTATGTTGAAGGAGCATTGATGCCATCGGAGGCATAGAGGGTCAAATCGAAGGTTGAAGGTACGGTCTCTTCCATCGTTAAATTCATCCAAATTTCACTTGGGCAGGATGCAGATGTGGTTTCGGATTCGATGTAGGACCTCTCAATCCAGCAGGTCAATGCATCACCTTCGGGATCTGAGATTCCGCTGATGTTGAAATGAACACTCTGTGTCCTTGGAATGATTAGTTCTGACCATGGCGTCATTGCAGGTGTGACATCAAAGACAATTGTAGGTGGTTGATTGACAAGTTCAATGGTTCTGGTTTCTGAGACACAATGCCCTGCATCGTCACACACTTCCAACGTGATGACATGAATACCATCAGATAATTGACATCCCATATTCAGATAATTTGTATTTACCGTGAATGGAACCCCATTGGTCATATCTTGTTGAGTAATTCCCTGCCCATTGCCCACTCCCTGTCCGTTACATGACGCCACAATATCACCATCGAGGTCACTTGTCCATGTGAACGAGAGTTGATCATCATCAAGGTCCCAAGAATCAGAGGCATTGAATTCCACAGGTCCTTGCGAAATGAACACTCCCGAATCAACTGGAGTAGACCACATCACGAATGGTGGTTGGTTGGCAAGAGGCAAAATACAATTGACAAAACGGTCTTGGTCGAGCACCAATGATGTCGTGTTTGAAACACTGTCATAACCACATGAAACGCTGATGCTGTTGTCAGAAGAAGCCCCTGTGTTGGTCCATCGTTGACCGATGAAGTCAGGCAGTTGCACGTAACCAAGGTCGTTTGTCGACTCCTCAACCGAGGGTTCGAATTGTGCAAAAGAGGTGTTGACATTGGCGTTTGGAATACCGTTGGTGAAGTTGTTTACCACCCACACTGTGATGTCCCAAGCCACATCGATGGTGGCTGAACCAGCGATGCTTGCCAACGTCAAATCCACGTTCACTGGTTGGTGCAGGTGCAAGTCTGAGGTGCTATCGAGTTGGATTTGGTGTGCGCCCGTTGTATCGGTGAAGCCAGACCAATTGACTTGGCTGTTCTGTAAGACGATGGAACCACTGCATGCAGCGGTCACGCTGTTGCCCGTTCCAGAAAGGGATATGTGATCAATGAGGGTCAAACAAGCCGTTCCTGTAAACTCAGTTCGACTGATCGAGGAAGGGAAGTTTCCATTGTTGTTGGCATCCCATTCAATGCCGCTGTGGTTGCCTGTCATTATGATTTGATCAAGGTTAGCCGCTGCATGGTTGAGGGATATCGCAGGGACATCAGGCCCTTCCAAGTCGATTGTGGCGCCGTGGAGTTGGACCCGCCCGCCTTGTTGACCAAGGGTGAGCCCTTGGTTGTCGACAAGGAGCGGTGAACGCGCTGGGTTGTTATCTGAAAGGTTGAGCCCGTACAACCACAAGTCAACTGAATTAAGCGCATAGAGGCCAGAACCGGAAGAACCGGTCACGGAACAGTTGCGGCATGTGACGTTGCCCGAAGAGGATTCAATGTCGTTTGATTTTTCATAGAACAAACCGGCTTGATCGCCCAGAGGTGCTGTTGCAGGATCCCCGCCGTTGTCGGTTGCTGTCAGGTTTTGCAAGGTCACGTACCTCGCATCGTACACATGAGCGCCAGATTGGCCGTTTGAGGCGAGGTGCAAGCCTTCGACAATCACAGTGGCTTTGTCGATGAACAATCCGTCTCGTGTGTTGTTGTGAAGGTGCCAAGTAGAGCCTTGCATGGCTCCACCAGAAGTTGAAGAAACCCCCGGGCCGACTGAACCCGCCACGGTGAGTCCGTCGAAGTGAGGCGCAAAGAACGACGAGCGTACGGCAACACCAGCTTCATGGGGACCTTGTCCAGGATCGCCTGAATTCAGCACCGTCAGATTGCGGAAGGTCGTCGAACTGTCGACGAAATACAGCCGAACGCCAACGGTTGTTGAATCTTCAACCAGCGTGTTCTCAAACCATGCTCCGGTGGCGTTCACATCGATTGCTGCGAAACCAATGTTGGCTGTTGTAGCGCCTGGGCCGCCCGTTCCACGAACGGTGAGGTTGGTGAAATCTGCTGTTTCATAGTTGGTGTAATTGGTGTGATTCAACTTGTCGACATAGACGCCTCGGTACATGGAATTGGTCACGGTTGCGTCCTTGACCACCGCCCGAGTGTAGCCGCCATCATCGACGTGTCGAATGACGATCCCAGTGTCTGATTTATCGATGGAGATGTTGGTCAACAGCGGTTGGCTGTCTTCGACCCAAACGCCTGCTGCCATGGCCCAAGATGAGCCACTGATGTTGTCCATGACGATGTTACGAAGCAAGCCACCAGAGCCGCCCCATATGTTGATCGCACGCGTCAAGTGATCGGTGAAGTACGCACCATCGACGATGGGGGTTGACCCTGCTCCAATGGAGAGTCCAAGCCCGTAGCGCCAATCGTTTTGAATTGGAACCATTCGCCCGGCTTGGTCGATGTACAAATCCCGAATCACTGGGGATGAACTGCTGAACAAATCAAGTCCGACTCGATCCGGATTGATGATGGTGAGGTTGGTGAACAAGGGGTTGCTTCCAAACATTGTCACCCCGTAAATCCCATCTTCGATGGTGAGGTTGTGAATCACCGAGCCGCGCCCGTTGGAACTGCTGTTGAATTGGATGCCCTCATGGTCCGAAGAGGCAAACGAATACATCACAACTGGGCAACTGCTCGTTCCTTCAACCGTCAAACGCCCCTCGACGAAAATCCGTGCACCTGCACCGAGTTCAATCTGGGTGCAAGCGCTTACAATGAGTTCATCGAACACTGCAACGGTGTATGAAGTGGTGACCGTGACGGTGCCTGACCAAGTGGTTTGGGCCCTTGCTGCGGTGTAATCTATGGGTGATTCTTCCGACTCAAGCGCATCAAGTGGATTCGTCGTCATGCCCGCAAGAGGCGTGAAAAGCAACAAACAAACCAAGACAAATGCCGACCAGTGGCGATGTGTCTTGGTGTCCATGAAGTGAGGTCCATGCAAACGCACTTCAAGGATTCGGCTTCGTGTGCTTCATTCTAGCACTCGACGTACAAGACCTTGATTCGCAACCAATAAGGCGGGACCGTTGCTGGACGGAGCATGCCTGAGGCGTTTGTGTTGTTCAAAACCCTACCTTCTCACGAGCGAGAGGTGTACCTTGCGCTCAGCGAACACGCATCAATTGCTGAAGTCCATGCTCTGTATGGGGAGTTTGATCTCCTTGTCCGCGTCAGTTCGGAAAACGCAGGAGAACTGACTTCTCTGTTGATGCGAGAATTTCGCCAAATCTCTGGCGTGAAGGAAACTCAAACGCTTATTGCGGTCGAATACTGAGGTGAAGTTATGGCAATTGGATTTGTTTTGATTACAACACAACCGGGACGAGAACACGATGTTCGTGCAAAACTTGACAGCATCGAGTACGTGACAGATCGTTGGATGTTGTTTGGTGAATACGATTTGATCGCTCGGGTGCAAGCGGATGATGAGTACACCCTCACACGGTGCATCGTCGAAGACATTCGAGTCATCGAAGGCATTGCCGACACCAAGACACTCATTGGCGCCGAACTTTGATCACAGCAGCAAATGAAGCTGTGATTCCAGAGACTTTGCGGCGCGCGGGCAACCTGCTGCTCGATGCAGAGTAATCGCTTCGCGCAATGCAATGCGTCGCATGTTTGGCTCTAACTTTGATTTGCAGGTCCACCAGCGAGCATGAAGGCGATGAAGGGTGGCGCTGTTGGAAGAGGCCGTTGGCTCAGCCGTTGCTGAAAATGCGTTTTTTGCTTTTTCCACATCCGTTTCGCTCAAGAACTCGACGAGTGAGAGGCGCAGCCCATCCGCTCGAACCGAATTGGTCTGTCCTTCGATTGCGTCTTGCATTTCTTGAACCGCTTTCGCCCGCTCGTTGGCAGTTTGAGCGGAAAGCAGGTGGGCTTTTGCTTCCATGCCCTGCAACAGAGGTTGGGCGAGCCCTCCAATTCCAGCAAGGGAAGTTCTGAGGCGTTGAGCCTTTTCGAAATCGCCCCCTCGCAAGGCTAGAGCATGTTGAATCATGGACATGGCCACAATCGTCACTGAGCGCTCATCCGAAGCCTGTTCGGAAATGTCGACTATGGACAAGTAGTGCTTGATGTCCTTTGACAGCGATGCATCTTCCTGTCCAAACACGCAATCATCGAGCCGACGAGCGGCGGCGGCGAGGGCCATACGGTTGGCTTCACTCGGGGCATCGGAAGTCAGACCGGCTTCAATGAGTTCCTCCGCATCGGAAACCCTGCCTTCCAGCATCGCCAAGCCAAGGGCGACTTGACGTGACTTCGCCGCATCTTCAATCCCCTCAAGGTGTCGACGAACGTGGTCTGGTTCGCACCGTTCAATGGCCACCTTACCAGCAAGGTAATGCAAATGTGAAGGCGCTGAAGACACTTTGATCGCCTGTTCGAGCAGAACTGAAAATGCACCAGAGTGCGTCTCCAACAATGGCGCCATTTCTGAATCAAGTTGGGCATCGATCCCTTCTTCAAGGCTGGCGATTCGATGATAGAGCAAGATGACATGGTCGTCGGCGGTTTCTGCTAACGCCTTCCAATGTTCGACTGCTGCCTTATGCAATTGCCGTTTTGCATCTTCGTCGAGGGCAGAACGGCGCACATTTCGCACCAAATGTTGGATTTCCATTTTTTCAAGGTTTGAAGTCCAACGCAAAAAGGCATAATCATCCAAGGTACCAACAACTTCGCTGTCAAACGCCTTTTTGGCTTCAATGGGCATTGGCACCATGACGATGTGATCAAGGCCCGAACGGGTGGATTCGTCGAGGGTGGAAAGAACAACATCCTCCACATAAGATTGGACATCCGCTCCAGCCTCTGGCAGCGGCGCCCCGTCTTCATGAAGTAAAATGGCCAGTGGGTGACCACCAAGGCTCTCTGCGACATGGAGCCGTTCGCCTTCCTCGAGTGATTCGCCCAACAGCAGTGCTGCGTCTTTGACTTCGAGTGCTGGAACGGTGATGCGGGGCAGTTGGTCCGCAAAGGAAAATGGCTCCCTGCCAATCAACAGCATGTGAGCGGCTTGAGCGCTGTCAAGAAGACCGCAGAAGGAACTGATGGAATCGCTGTGGCGTTCCGGAATCAGGTGTGCGTCATCAATGACCAAGATTTCTCCCTTGCATTTGAGGGCGGCAAATTCAGCAAGCGCTTCGTGGTTTTTCGGAAGTGGATCCTTGAATCCCCATTGTTGGCACAGGGCGTGGAGATCTGTAAAGTCGTCAACTGAGGCCCATCGGACGTTTGTTCCCGAGGCAAGGAGTTCCTCACTCACAAGACCGCCGAGGGTTGTTTTCCCAATGCCTGGAAGGCCACTGAGGACCAAACAATGCTGTTCTTGAATGTTCTTGATCACTTTTTCTGCAAGGTGAAGACGTCCGTGGATTTCTCCGAGGTGAGGGAGATTTCCGAATGATTTCCCGCGAGAGGTTTTCTTCGTTTTCTTTTCATCACCCAGTTGCTCAAACGCTTTTCGGCCTGATTCGGTGAGATGATACACATGCCTTCGCCTTGAACCGCCACCGATGACGTGAGCCTTTCGCTTGAAAACAAGCCCGTTGTCTTCGAGGCTATTGAGCGGGGAGTTCAACGCACTGCGCACCACACCCAGTGCTTCGCTGATTCCGGGAAGCGATAGGTGTCGAGTCACGTCCCATGCCTTTTCCATGGTTGGTGAAAAACCACCAAGCCAGCGTAATATACGCTCCTGTGGTGCTGAAATGGAATCAACCATGGCACTTCCCATGAACGAGCCGCTTTCTAACCACCGCTTTCCATGCATCAATCAAAGTGACTCAAGGGGTTTCCTTTTTTGGGGGCGGCGACGAGCAGAACGCATGCCTGTCACCCTCGCTTCGGTGGATTTCCCCAAGCGCCCGGGTGTTTATTTGTTCAAAACCAACCAAGGGCGCGTCCTCTATGTTGGGAAGGCAACGAAACTGAATGAACGAATTCGCTCCTATTTTGCTCAAACTCCAGACCGGCAAATGATCCCCGAACTTGTCAAGCGTTCCGATGACATTGAGTGCATCGTCACCAATTCGCCAGAAGAAGCCTTGATCCTTGAGCGCCAACTGATTCGCCAGCATAAACCGCGGTATAATTCAATGCTCAAGGATGACAAATCATACCCCTATTTGGTGTTAACAAAGGAAGATATTCCGAGAATCATGTACACCAGGCACCCCCCAAAAGCAAGCCTGAGATGGGGGCCGTTCCCAAACGCTGGTGCTGCAAAACAAGTCATGCAATTGCTGCGGAGGCAATTTGGAATTCGAGATTGCAAGGAATTGCTTCCCCAAGGATGCTTGTCAATGCACATTGGATTGTGCGCTGGACCTTGCATTGATGCAACGGGATACACTCAGCGCGTGAACACCGCTCGTCGAATCTTAAACGGTGACGCTGTTGCTTTGCTGGAAGAATTAGCTCAAGAAATGGATGAGGCTTCTGAATCAATGGAATTCGAGCAAGCAGCGGCTCATAGAGACACCATACGAGCGGTCCGTGCAACAACAGGCCAACACGTTGTATCGAGCAAAGTCTACCGTGATTGCGATGCGATTGGTATTGTAGCACAAGGAGAAATGGCTGCCGTGGTGGTCATGCATGCCGATCAAGGTGTGGTCAAGGGTCAAGAGGTGTGGCCGATGGTGCATCGAGGTGACCTTGGAGAAACTGTGGCCAACTTTGTGGCGGAGCATTACGCCAACAGACGCCCTCCAAGGTTGCTCTTGACTCCAACTCCACTGTTGAACGGGGTCGAAGAATGGTTGTGCACGCGACGGGACGCTAAGGTCGAAGTTCGTACGCCCCTCCGTGGCGATTTAGTGACCTTGCTCACCCTCGCTCGACAGAACGCTGACATCCAAATGACCCGATTAGCAAACGCAACCAGCGGATCGTTAGAACAACGCGCAGCCAACGACGGAGCCGCTGTGCTAGGAATGGATCAATTGAATCATATCGTTTGCTTCGACATGTCTCAACTGCTGGGCGATGAACGGGTTGGTGGAAGCGTGACCTTTCGCAATGGAAGGCCCACGAAGAAAGAGTACCGGACCTACATTGTCAAGAGCGACGCAATGGATGACCTGCGCATGATGCGAGAAGTGGTTGAACGATGGCTGAAGCGCCAAGACTCCTGGCCAGATTTGCTTCTCCTCGACGGTGGTGAAACTCATTTGTCCACAATCACCGCCTTGCTCAAGGAGCATGAGGTGCTCGATCAATTTGCACTCGCCGCTTTGGCAAAGCGTGAGGAAACAATTTACAGGAATGGCCAAGAACCTATCATCTTGGATCGAAAAGGCAGAGTCATGGTCCATGCCCGTGATGAAGCGCATCGCTTTGTCAACACCTATCACCGAAAACGACGTGGGCGAAGCAGGCTTTCTGATCCGTTAGAACAAGTGGAAGGTTTGGGCGCTAAGAAGATGCAAAATCTGCTTCGGCATTTTGGTGGGAGGCAAGGCATTCAACATGCATCGGCTGACAACTTGATGACCGTCCCCGGGATTGGACCAGCGCTTGCTAAGCGGATTTATGACGCCCTTCACGGATGATCAATCAAAGAGCACATCGCCAAGATCTTCATCGGCTGCATCCGTCACATCAAACGAAACCTCGTCAAACGGGGATTTTTTCAGGCCTTCCGAGCTCACGGCCTCTTCAATCGAAACGACGCTCGATAGGGCCGAAGTGGCAACGGCGGAAGGGGGCGCTTGAGGAAGAGGTGGAACAGAAGGGGCGTTGGGGGTCACTTGCAATTGTTCAAGGTCCCCATGCAGTGCTTCGCTATGGAATCCGGAAAGATCTGCGAACTCGGCGTTGCCCAATTTAGGCTTGGAGGCAGATGCGGATCTAGCCCTGCGAATCTTTCTTATTCGCTTCTTCTTTCTGCGACGACGAACGTAAAGCAAGAGCAAAATGAGGATAATAGCGGGGTACTTCCAAAATTGCACCAAGAAGTACAACCAGGTGAGGTGGAGTTGGAACGTGATGGTGTCTTCAACATCACCAGCAGGCAACGTGTATGTGATTTCTTGGCGCCCATCAACCATCACGTCTTCGATGTTGCCTTCAGCGGATTCGAGGTTTTTCAGAGTAATCCCTCTTGGAAGGGTCACAGTGAATGGCCCGTTCACTGCCACTTCGAATTCCTTTTGCAGTTCATGTGGCATGGTGTTGAAGTTTAATGGAACAGAAATGGTACCGTCTGAGTCCTCATCAGGAAGGGTTACGCCATCCCATTGGACAATGCTGTTCGTCAGCATACCGGTAACCCCTTGCATAAGCATGGCCATTGGTTCGATGAACATCGAACGGATTGCATCCGCTACGAGACTCAATTGAATGCCGGAGGTGTCTCCGTCGCGAAGTTTACCTAAATCGCCTCCAATGCTGAGTTCAAATTGGACCTTTGGGATTTTGAGTGTCAGACTCAGTGGCTCTTCATCGCTGACAATAAGGTCAGGGGCACCAACGCCCTTGAGCCGCGTTTGAATCTCAAAAGCACTGATGTCGATTTCTTTAAAATTGATGTGTTTGTTATCCATCAACAACTGAGAATATTCGTGGAGGAAAAGCGTGAACAACTCTCCTGTTCGTTTTACAAAGGTTGCAAGTCCTTCGGCTGTAAATTCAAACGTAAGGCTTTCGTTGCAAATGCTAAGTCCAGGCCGGCAAAGGAGTTCACCGATTTCAAAAGTACGGTTCATTGGATTGTCCACCCTGCTCGCAATTTCAAGTCCGAGTCGAATTAAATCAGAAGGCAACGCCTCGAGCATCACGCTGTGTTCGTCGACTTGTGGAATGCGATCGGTCGGAATGCCAATTCGATACACAGATACATCTGCATCCAAGCCAAATTCAAACTCGACGGATTGAGTCCATTCGTTCAGATTGAATGACATTGCGTCCATTTCTACAGCGGTTGTGACGCAAGTTTTGTTGGTGCTGGGGCAAAGAACATTTTGATTGGCGTCTCGGATGACATGCCGCCAATCGTATGGGTTTGTACCAGCAAAGGAAATACGGTTGGTATCATTGCCGGCAAGGGTGTCTTTGAGCACCAAGCGGTCACCACCAGCAGCGGTCCGGACCCATGTTGGCAAGATGATTTCAAGCGTCAGTTCAGAAGGCGGGAGATTTTCAGGAACAATCGCTGAGAGGTAACTGCTGTCAAGTACCGTTTCAAGGGTTAATCCAGAGTTCAGCACGCGTTCGAAGTCCGCTTCCTCCAGTTCGTCGATGATCACTGCGAGTTCCTCGTTTTCGTTATTTTCTGCCAAAATGTCGATCAAGCGCATCGAAAAGGGTTGGCTGGTAGTTTGGAGATAGACAGGGTGTCCAACACCCATTGCCTCTGCGCCGAGTGTACAATAATGCAGATCAACCCCCGCAGGCGCTACCTCAGTGCAGCCGGTTGAATGGGAATAGTTGAGCCCTCCCGAAGGCATTGAGCCAACAGCAGACCTCGAAGAAATCCATGACATGTTGTTCATCTCAATGGTGTCGATTCCCGCTACAGTGGAGGATACGCCTTCCGCAATTACATCGATCGGGAATTGAGAAGTGAAGTTTGACAAGTCGACAAGTCCGTTATGATACGCTAGGCGAATGCCGTCTGCGGTCACCAGCGGAACTGTGGCTTGGTCTGCCACCTCCATCAGAGAGATGCCCCAGTCTTGCATTGTTTTGTCATCCAGATAGTACATACCCGCAACAAAATCCAACGTTGCTGCTGATTCATCGCGCAGGTCTAATGTGATCTGCAGATCAAGAGCCTTGCTTCCTTCAGGCACTTCCACAGTTGTTGTGTCAGTGCGATTTCGGTGGCTGATTAACAATTCAACACTTTGGCTCAAGTTTGAGTCAAAGTTTGTTGCTGCCCGATGGTCGATGACCCATGAGCCTGAGTTGTAGTTGGGCGTGCCCGCACGCAAGAGGAGTTGGCCTTGGGCGTCAACAGCGTCAATGGTTGCGTAACTTGGAGGGTTGAATATGTACGATGCAAGATGGCCTCGTTGAGCGACGAAGTCGAAGGAGGAGGTGATTTCTGTCCCCATAACGAGAAGCCCCTGATAGGCCCGTTCGAGTTTTAGATCTGGGTTGGAACCGAGGTTGAACGACGATTGGTCAACTTGGATAATGGCCGATGTCGACAAGCAAATTGGGGGGTAGAAGGCATTGTTTTCTGAAGCGCCCTCTTCGGCGGAATCGGTTGCTGGATCACTGGAACAAGGTGTCGTGACGGCACCGTTTGTGTATTGGTTGGCAAAATTGGTCGAGACGACAACCTCGCCCATGCTGGTAAGAGAAGATTCGATGGCTCCACTGATTTCACTTTTGAGTTTATCTTCAACTGTAGCAGAACCCGCACCATCAGTTTCTTGATCAAAGAAATTCCGAATCAAGTCGGCTGGGGCTCCGTCGTCTGCTTCCAAACCGTCGTTCGCTAAGTAGGCGTCAAGGTATACATTTGAAAGTCCAAGCAATTCGCGATCGAATTCATAAATGGCCCAAGTCAATTCCAATTCTATCTGCTCGGTGCTCACCATGCTGAACTCATAGGTTCCTTCAATCCAGTCTTGAAAGTCAGGGGTTCCATCGTCTGCTTCATCGTATGAATCACAAATTCCATCAACCCCAGCACCCGGGTCTTTATCGCAGGATGTCATGCCTGCAGCGGCCGCATAAGGAACAAAAATCGAGAGCATCATCACAAAGACGAGCGCGTTGGCAAGAGCTTGCTGGCGGAAGTTTGTCCCGCGTGGCGCATGGCTCATGTTTTTGGCTTACCACGCCACATTCATAGGCGTTGCCCCCTTCAGTTAATCATGGAACTTGGTATGGGAAACACCCACCAAGGGTTGGTTGTCTGGACTGCTAAACCGCACGGTGCTCAACTTCATAGCGCGCTCAAATCGCTTCTGTGGTTAAACTCGCAGGCCCGCTGTGAGCCGATTTCCGAGCATGAAGTTGGATTCCCTTGCCACCAAGTGAGCGATTTAACCGGAAAGCAAAAGCAGGCATTAGCCTCAATGTTTCCACACCACTATGGACACGCTGTTCGCTTAATCATAGCCCAGGGAGCATCGGTGAATCCTCACGAGAGGTTGTTCCGAGCAGTGCACGTTTGGATGGCAGAACGCGGGATCCCCTTTAGCAAAAGTCATGAAGCTGGACTGCCTCAAAAATGGGAACGGCTTGGCGACCTTGTCGTCATCAACAAAGCCTCGTTTTCGAATGATGCTTGGCAAAAAACGCTGCACTCCGAAGTGGGCCACAGCAGTAACCTCTGGGAGAGAGTAGCACGAGCACTCGGGGGAGAACGACTCGCTCAACAGGCGCACATTATGGACAATGCATTACGAAGCCCACAACTAAAATTGCTTCACGGCGCTGCCACATGGGTGGAATTTTTAGATCATGGCGTTCATTTTGGATTTGACGCCGCTCAAGTGATGTTCTCTTCAGGCAACATCACCGAACGTCACCGAATTGGTTCCATCTCCATGGAAGGAGAAACCGTGGTTGATGCCTATGCCGGTGCTGGCTATTACACGCTCCCGATGCTGGTGAGAAGCGATGCTGCGCTCGTGCACGCATGCGAGATGAACCCTGCATCGATTGAAGCATTGAACTGGGCCGCACGCAAGAATGACGTTGGCTCAAGATTGTTGATCCATCCAGGTGACAACCAAACAACCCTGCCAATGTTGACAGGGGTTGCTGATCGATGCCACCTTGGCCTCTTGCCATCCTCAGAAGGCGTTTGGCAGCATGCTCTTGCGTGCTTGAAACCAACGGGCGGGCGGTTGCATGTTCACATGAACGTACCCAAAGCAGAGATTGAGTCTTGGAAATCACAAACGCTGAACCGTTTGAGCGATTTAGCTAAGAAAATAGGCAGGCAGTGGGACATCGAAGCCGAACACCTCGAACGGGTGAAGTCGTATTCACCTGGTGTGATTCACGTGGTTCTTGATGTCAAGTGCACGGCTGCCTCAGCAGCATGACATGCCAACTCATGTTGTGTCTTCAAGCAGAACAGCGTCGTAAGTTGGAGGCGATGTGGAACGTTCGATCCCAAGAGGTGGGTCGATGCGGCCAACATAAAACACAAGGAAACCAACGATGGCCAGCGTCCCCATTGCCCCCAGACTCAACCCAACAACGCCAAAGGCACCAGTCAAACTCGAGAACCAAGTTGTTGTGTCCTCCTCCATGGTTCCACCAAATCGAAGCGTACCGTCAGGGTCAGAAACGCCAACCATACGGACTGAAACTATTTCGGTTTCATAAGTCGGACGGCCTGCAGAAGATGCTGGATTTTGAATTTGCTCGTCGCCGGTTGGATCGTCTGAGGTCGGCGTCAAAGCAATCGCTCGAACATGGCTCATGCCGCTTCGAACGATACCAAATGTTGCGTAGCCTTCATCCTCTCGATTTTCGGGATCTAAATTATGCGCTTCAGTTTCTGCAATGTACCACTGAGCATCGGCTGAATCAGGATCTTGGCTGCGAGCCATTCCAATCGCACCATCAACATGAGTGAGGTTTGGATTGAGTTCGAGGGGGATCGTGTCGCCGGTGCCGCCGCTTCCACACTGTGGGCTTGTCAGCGGGTAAAGGCCAACCGTCGAGCAGGTCGGATCGCCGCCTTGGATGACGAAGTCGTCAATCACACGGTGGAAGAAAATGCCGTCATAAATCCCATTCTCCACGTTCAAAATCATGTTGTCTGTCGTGATAGGAGCCCATTGTTCAAACAACTCAAGCGTGATGACCCCGAAGGACCTCGAAGAGAAGTGAGCAGGGACATAAGACACCTCAATCTCCACAATTGCGTTGCCTTGGTAGGTAAACTGCATGGGTGAATCTTCAGGTTCGGGGCCGTCGGTCCACGAATCTGGATCAACGCCCACATTTCGCCAGCCGCTGTTGCCGGTGTCAGCCGCTGCGAATGGCAGAGCAAGGGCAGTCGTGCACAAAAGGTTCAGGACGAGCAAGCAGGCCAGTCGTCCATTCATGGTTAGGCGAAGCGGTTCCCCCCCATGAATCGTGCGGAACGAGTTCATCCCAACCCATAGACCAAAAAGGGGAGACCTTGCCCTCAATTTATGGAACAGCAAGCCAACTTTATGCCAAACTTAACGCTCGGTTACGGAACCTTCCTCCTTCTTTGGGGCGTGGCAATCTCCGTTCTCTCAGGTTCGGATTCGATCACCTCTTACTTTCCAAGTTTTCTTGGCGTTCCTTTGATGCTTTCTGGCTTTATGACACTACGGATGCCTGAAAAGCGAAAATTATGGATGCATGTGGCGGCCACATTTGGACTGCTGTGCGCCATTGGGGGTACCCGATTCTTCATGGTCATGAGCGATGGAATCAACTATGCATCAGGCTCGATGCTGATGTTGCTCGTGACTGGGACTGCTTACACCGTTGTTTGTGTGCGCTCCTTTATCGCTGCCCGCAAGGCTCGTGAAGCTGCCCAAGTTTGAATCACAAGAAACGGCAAAGCGTCATGCTCTTGAGCAAAGAGGGGTTGGACGAATCATGGCTGATGCGACAGGACCCGTTGACGCCGAGGTCAACGATGCGGTGTTGATTGGTGAAATGATGCAGCCAAGCAATGCAAGGCGCCAATTGAATCTTTCAGCCGTCAGCACGATTGCGGTTGCAGTCGTATTTCTTCTTCTTGCTATGACCTTTGGAGAATCCCTCATTGCCTCGACCAGCGATGAGGATTTTGAAGGAGATTGGTGGGACACACCGTTGCACCTTCGCCATCAAATGGATTTGCCGATGGACACACTGCGGGCGCAACTTCCGGTCAATGGCACCTATGAGGCGCTCCCTTACACCGAACATTTCATCGAAGTTGAACTTCCAGCAAGCGAACAGGATGCCGGATTCCCTGGTCCGGCGTTGATGCACGTAGCGCTTTGGTTGCCTAATGTTCCAGAGGGCACACAAGTTCCAGTGATCATGACCATTCATCCGTACTATGATTTCGGAGGCGAAGGCATGCCAGGCGTTGGCGAAGATTCCTCTCCAAACACCGTACCTGACGGCGGGGTTGGAAAATGGGTCTACGATACCTTCCTGCCTCACGGGTATGCATTCGCACAGGCCTCGACCTTTGGCACAGGACAATCCACTCACTGCCAAGATGTCAAGGGCCTCGGAGAACAAACTGGAATCCAAGCCGTTACCGATTGGCTCGGGCAACAAAATTGGTCAAACGGAAACGTTGGCTTGATGGGTAAATCATACGCTGGAACTACAAATTGGGAAGCAGCCCAGAATCCAAGCGAACACCTGAAGACAATCGTTCCAATTTCAGGCTCGATTGGTGTTCAAGAAATGTTCTACCGAAACGGTTCCTCAGAAGCTCGTGCCATGGGCTATGATGCAGCCTACCAAGCCGCCACCACTGACTTGACAACCGATGACATGCGCGTGTGCGCAGACGATGCGATTGGCCCACTCAACCCGTTTTCCACATGGGGATGGGCCGAATTTGGAGGAGCGGATTGGAACGATTATTGGGACGAACGACGCCACCTGCCTGATGTGTTGGAAAATTACCGAGGCAGTGTTTACATCGTTTGGGGCATGCAGGACTGGAACGTCGATCCTTACCACGCGTTCCCGACCTACCAAATGCTGATCGATGCTGGTATCAACGCTCGAGCCATCTCAGGACAATGGGCGCACAACTACCCAGATCAACCCGACCGCCACAGTGAATTGGACAGCGGATACGGCCAAGAAGCCTATCCAAACATGAGTCGAATGGACTGGGCTGTGGAACTCTATGGATGGTTCAACTACTACCTCAAGGGCATTGGTGATGAACCAGAGCCAATGGTACAGATGCAAACAAACGACGGGCGTTGGCACGTTGAGGGCACATGGCCACCTGCCGATGTCATGTGGGACATGCACACCATTGATTCATCGTGGGGCAATCTTGCTACCGTCACTGGCCTCGGGGGTTCAGCCACCCTGGTGAGTCCCGCATTTGAAAATGAAACGCATATCTCTGGCTTACCAACCTTGCATCTTGATGTCACGACGCAAGCCTGCAACGGCGGTCAAATCTTTGCCACGCTGTACGATGATACGAACAACCTGCGGTTGGGTCATGCGACCATGGACGTTCGTTACCGAGACGGGGGCCATGAGGCTAAGCCAGCCCTTCCATTCTCACAATACACGATGTTGATGGAATTCAATCCTCTTGATGTGGTTCTGCCAGCCGGCCATGCCCTGCGATTAGAATTGACTGAACAAGGAGAGGATTACCTGCCAGGGCCTTGCGCCACGAACCCGCTGGGCGGGCTCAGCATCAACGGCGGTACCTTTGGACTCCCACTCATCGATCGCCCTCCTATGCATGAAGCATGGTTTGAAGCACCTCATTGGTGGGACCAGCAACCAATACCAGCGTGAGGCATGCCCCATGCGCGTGCTTGTTTTCGAGGACTCATACGATGTTGAAGCCATGCTTCAATCTGCAGGCGTCAACCTCAACAATACTGTTCTTCTCCAGAGATGGTCGTCAGAAGATGCAATTCAGCACATCGAAGCGTTTCAGCCGCAGGTGGTCATGCTGGATTTCTTTATGCCCCCCCACACAGGTTTGGAAGTTCTTTCGATGCTGAATCGAGCCGTTCGAGAAGGAGCGGTGGTTCGCCCGGACTTGGTGATTGGAATCTCAAGCGAGAACGAAGCGAATGCCATGATGCTCCACGAGGGTGCTGATCAGGTCATCATCAAATTTGACCTCCATGCGTTGAGCATTTGGAACGGGGTTTTGAGTTAATTTCAGGCGATGAGGCTAAATTGCGCCCCCCGTTGAGCGGTGCATGGTTGACATTGACATGCCCAATGTGAGCTCGCCGCTCATGCAGCAGTTGGAAGCACTTGGCCCCCTTTTCGGGATTGTGTTGATCCTTGCTGGCGTGTTCCTGATGATTCGGGGCCATGAGCGCCTGCAGTACATTGCAGCCGCCGTCGGCGCAGGCGTGGGTTACGTTGGCGCACCGTTGGTCTACGAGCTTATTCCTGATGGAACCATCGAGGAACTTTACATCATGATCATATTGATGCTCGTCACGGCAGGAATTCTATTGATGACCGTTCAACTTACCATCTATTTGGGTGCATCAATGGGGATCTATTTGGGATTTAGTTGGGGGTTCCGGTGGCTGGATGCAAGAGGTTATGAGTTTGCAAGCAACCAATTTTTTACCAATGTAATGGCTGTCATAGCCTTCTTTTCAGTCCTTTACATACGCAAAAAGTTGCCAATTTTTGTTTCTGCATTGCTCGGCAGTTTGGCATTGCTTTCAGGCATGTTGGTGCTCAGTGGTGAGCCACTTTCATCGCTTGACCCGGGGAACTCCTCCACCATCGTCATTGTACTGATGCTTTCCACACTGAGCGTTAGCGTTCAGATGAGAGCAATAAAGCGAAAATGGGAAGCGGAACTTCCACCTGAAGAAAGGGGTCTAAGTCGGAAAGATCGGCGCAAGAAAATGGCTGCGGAAGACCCTCGAATTTATCGAGCACCCTCTGAGCATGACTTGCCCGATTTGCGCTAAATGTGCAAACGAAACTTCAAAACCTTCCCTTTGGACAATAAACCATGCCCGAGGACTTGGTCTACGGTAAGAGCGCCACTGACCGTTGGACTTTCTTAGCAACCGCAATTGTGGCTGTGGCCCTTGCTCTTGCCTTTGCCAAGGTGAGCCTCAAGCCATTGTGGCAAGAAAGCGCACAGTCGTTCATAGCCCCCTGGGCGCCGATTGCGCTCGTGATGCTCACCAGGTTCATCGCTCTGGCCTGCGGAATCTGGGCCATCATCAGCATGTTCCGGGTTGGTCCAGGCAACATGCAAGTGCTCCTTCATGAGCAGCGAACAATGAAATTACTGCACCCAGTAAACTTTGAGAAATTCGTCACCTTCAGTTCTTGGACGCTGCTGTGTAATATCCTTTATTTTGGCAGCGTTAGTGTTGCTTCAGTCATGACGCTCAATGGAAATCAAGTCCCTCTTTGGCTTGAGAGGTTCGAAGTCAGTATGTTTGCAATCGCTTGCAGTTCAGCATTTTTGACAGCAACAATCGTTCGCCACATTCTTCTTCCAGACCTGATGAAATCAGATCGAGATCCCAATTTCCTCTTCACTTACCATGAGCAAATCATGCACAACTTTGCAGCTATTTTCTTGGCTGTGGAACTCGTTCTTGTTGGCCCGACCCTTCACCCTGAATTTGGCTTATACTGCATGGGGATGGGTCTTTTTTACGTTGGGTTTGCCTACTTTTTTGCCTACCAAGGTGGCGGGTATTATGTCTACAGTTTCATCGATCCAAGATTGAAGAATGCTCCATTTGTGATGCTTGCGCTTGCTGCTGCAATCGTTGTGGTTTACCTCATGATGACCGTTGCAAGCATCGTGGTTGAGATGAACCCGCTCTTCGGGGCGTTGCTTCTCGCTGGTTGGGTAAGTCAAATTGTGCAATTCAGCCCAACGAAGGCTTAGGTTCAATCTTCGTCGTAAGGCTGCCACTCGTCTTGGCCTTCCTCTCGGAACCACCAGTAGCCGTCTTCGTCTTCAAACCATTCAACGCCGTTCTCATCAATGGAATAGCCATCGACCTCTTCGCCATCTTCTGCGGCTTCAGCTTCGTCTTCTGCATTGGGATCGACCATGCCCGATTCCTGTGAAATTTGTTGCTTGAGGCGCTCCAATTCCTCATCTTCATCTGCGAACACACGGTTTTCAGTGACGATATCGGCTTCGTGATCGCCTTGGCGTATGGCATCATCGGATTCAGCGATGAAATCATCGCTGATACGAGCCTTGAATTCTTCAAACTCGTCTCGACCGTAACTGCCTAGGAATTCATCGCCTTTGGATTGCATGAGGTCGTCGAGGTTGGCTCGCTTCTCACGTTTCAACTCAGGAGCGTCTGGGACACTACCGGCGTAAAAGGAGTCTTCCTCGTCGGATAATTTGCCAAAGGAGCGACCTTCAGGGTCAACTTCTTCGATGGCCTCGATGATCAGATCATGCTCTTCCTCATCGAGGTTTTCTTCCTCGTATTGTGTGCCGACCATATTGACCAATTTGTTGAGGTTCTTGGCCAACTTTCGATCGTCATCTTGGAATTCATTGACAAGCTTGTCAACTTGCTTCAAGAGTCGTTCGTATGGCGTGCCAGTAATAGCACCGAGGAAACGCCCAAAGCCGCCTTTCTTCTTCGCCATGGTGGTTCCTATGAACAGCCCCTTTTCAAAGATGCTTCGGCGTCATGAATCGCCGCACACTTCATTCAAGAGAGTCCAATGGGGTGGCTGAGGACGATGGTAGAACCGTGGCTTGTCGATTTGATGACCTCATACAATGAGGAATCATACAGCGGTCGCGAAGCCTACACCGCCCAAGTGCATCTGCCCGGCAAGGTGTTCGCTGACCTTGTGTGGTGGGCCCTTCAAGCCCTGCCTGATGAAATCCTAGTTGGCCTTGATGTTGATGCTGAAACCCCGCACATCGAAGAAGTGGATGAGCGGTTCAGTGCACAAGAATCCACCTACAACCTGTTTCAAGGCCAAGGGTATCGAATTAAAGAAGCCCATATTGTCAATCGAGGCGATTCATATTCTGTGCACCACCTCCCAGAAGACTGGACTGATGACATGTTTTCCAACTCCAGAGGCTCCCGAGCGGGTCGATTCACCCACTGGTTGCACACTCACCCAAATGCACCAGCCATCCCCAGCGGTGCCGATGCCGATGCGGCTCAAGAAACACCAGGCATCGACATGATTCTTGGGTTGCGATTCTCACCAGAAGGACCCTTGCCCTGGTTCGATGATGTCGAGGGGCAGCGGCGAAGGGTGGGCAAAGAAGCGGTCCCTGAACCAACAAAGGCTCGCCGAAGATCGTTCTTCCAACGGCAAAAATTACCGGTGCTTGGGGTTGCTCCAAGCGGGCACAAGATTCACGAGATTCAGTTGATTGCCTTCCACAAAAACGGGTTGGGCATCAATGTCCTTCTTGTTGATGAAGACGGCTACCCTTACGGTTGGGAAAGGTTCAGTGTTCAGGCAAACAACGCAGCGTGAAGGCCTTCAAGCCGCGCTGGATTGACGCCAAGATCGCCTTGACCCAAACGCGATTGTGAATGCAATTCAATCACGGTGGTACCCTCATCAACGGCGGTGAGACCAACCACCACATCGTCAGGGAATCGCCAAAAGGAGGTGCGTTCGACAAAGTGGACGTAATGGCTGGTTGCGCTGGAATCCGTGCTCAGCACATCCCCGTTTTGGTCCTCGATATATGCTTCAAGACTGGTTTGCACTTCGTCAAGAGGCGCTTCAATCACGAGCGTCAGGCTATCCATCCGGAAGTCTTCATCCCCACCAAGATGGGCGCAGCTCATGCTTGTAGATTCACAGGTGGGCATCGTTTCGAACGCCTCATCACCAGCGCTGACCAAAATCCAAGCTTGGCACAGCAGCCAAGGTGAGACCAAGGCCAGCACAACGAGCACTGCATTAGAACGGGTGAGGAATTCTCGCTTAGAACTCATGACGTTTCCATCCATCCTCTGCCCATTGATAGACCATTGGTTGGCCCGTAGGCACTTCGAGGGACAGCACTTCGGCCTCAGAAAGGCCTTCAATGTGCATAATGATGCTGCGCAAGGAATTTCCATGCGCTGCGACAAAGATGTTGTTTCCTAAACGAAGGGACGGAATTAGGGTGGAGTCAAGGTATGGAATGGTCCGTTCAGCGGTGAGTTTGAGCGATTCGCCGGCCGGTGGTGGAACATCAAACGAACGTCGCCAAATGTGCACTTGCTCGTCCCCATACTTCTTGCGGGTTGCGTCCTTGTTCAAGCCTTGCAAATCGCCGTACATGCGCTCGTTTAACTGCCAAGAGACATGCACTGGAAGCAAGTCAGCGGCTCCGGCTTCTCCTTTAATCTGAGCCCATTCAATCATGCGAGCCTCGTTTTCGGAGACAGAAGAGAGCCCGCCCTCGGGTTCAGGGTAGCGAAACACGGGGGTTTTGCCGCCGTTGTGTTGGGCGAGAGCGATCATCGCCGTCATCTGTGCCCTGATGAGGGTTGAGACATGGACTTCATCCAAATCCAGGTGAGCAATTTGTTTTCCACCTGCGATGGCTTCTTCGATGCCGACGTTGGTCAGCGGTACATCGACCCAACCGGTGAACAACTTAGCAGCGTTCCACATCGATTGGCCGTGGCGCATCAAAATGAGCAGTGACATGGAGGTTCCCTGTACAACGGGCGGTGGCGGTTCTCCATGAACATGGCGGC
>CESU01043594.1_pt1 | contig 24504 bp, 15 predicted proteins | sample 531141 | NCBI WGS metagenome assembly CESU01 (sample SAMEA2621401, study PRJEB7988) | marine metagenome | isolation source: saline water (ENVO:00002010), including
TCGATGTCTATGGATGCATTGACAACGACGGTGACGGTTACAGTGAACTGAGCGACGTTGACGACGATGATGGTTCCGAAACAACCGATACAGACGGCGACGGTTACGGTGATGAAAGCGACCAATTCCCTTACGATTCAACCCAATGGGAAGACAACGATGGCGACGGCTACGGCGACAACACCACAGGAAACGATCCCGACATGTTCCCCGGCAACGGTGATGAATGGGAAGATTCCGATGGCGATGGACATGGTGATAACGAGGCGGACATGTTCCCGTATGATTCGACACAACACGAAGACGAAGACGAAGATGGATACGGCGATAACGCTTCAGGAAACAATCCAGATATGTTCCCAGAGAACAGGGATGAATGGGCCGATTCAGACGGCGATGACTACGGCGATAACGAAGCCGATGCTTTCCCTTATGATTCAACTCAATGGGAGGATTCGGATGGTGACGGCTACGGCGATAACTCAACTGGCAACGCCGCTGACGCCTTCCCCTTCGACTCAAGTGAATGGGCCGATACCGATGGCGACACCTATGGCGATAATTACCAAGATTACTGCCCGTATGTTTCGGGCAACGTCTCCATGGGCGCCTACCAAGGTTGCCCCGACACGGATGGCGACTTCTTTGCAGATCTGGATGATGCATTTGACAACGACCCCACCCAATGGGAAGACTATGACGGCGACGGTTACGGCGACAACATGTCCGGAACCACCCCCGATGCTTGTCAGAATGAAGCCGGTACTTCAACCAAAACAATCGGCTACTCATTCGCTACAATGAGCAGTGTAAACGAAACTCAGTATGGCTGCGTTGACAGTGATAGCGATGGCTATGATGACGCCAGCGATCCTTGCCCCTTCACCTACGGCAACAGTTGGGTCGATACCTTTGCCTGCCCAGATGCCGATCAAGATGGAATCAGCGACACATACGACCCATACCCGAACACTGCGACCGATGACATCGAGGATTGGGACAACGATTCCTACCCCGATCACGCGCCAGAACTGAGCGATAACACGGACGCGTTCATGTCCGATTCAACTCAATGGAACGACACGGACATGGACGGATTTGGCGATAACCCCAACGGCACCGACCCCGATATTTTCCCACTCGACGACACACAGTGGGCTGATTCTGATAGCGATGGTTACGGGGACAACGAGTGGGGGAACTTTAGCGATGCTTGCATTTATTCTGCTGGAAATTCCACGATTGACAGGTATGGCTGCGTAGATTCTGATGGCGATGGCGCCTCGAACCCCGATGGCGATTGGGGCTTGAGCAACGGCGCTGACGCCTTCACCTCAGATCCAACTCAACGGAGCGATATGGACGAGGACGGCTATGGGGACGACTCAAGTGGAACCACGCCCGACTTCTGCCAATCGACGCCAGGCACTTCCACAATGTCGACTCATTACAACATCTCGAATGGCCAATGGAGCAATATTACTTCGTTTGGTTGTCCCGATGAAGACGGCGATGGTTATGAGGACAACACAGACCCATGCCCGTTCGCTTACGGCAACAGTTGGGTCGATTTGCTTGGATGCGGGGACGCCGATCAGGACGGCATCAGTGACTCGAACGACCCCTACCCAAATCAGGCGACCAATGACACGTCCGATTGGGACGGCGACGGCTATTCAGACAATGCGTTCGATTATACCCTCAACACAGATCGTTACCCCGGGGACTCAACCCAATGGGCCGACACTGACAACGACGGCTACGGTGACAACCTGTTAGGGTTTGAAGGCGATGCCTTCCCCTTGGAACCTTCACAATGGGAGGACACGGACGGCGACGGCTACGGCGATGATTCGAACGGCTACGAAGGCGATGGCTGTCGATTTGAATCTGGAAACAGCACGTTGCCCTACCATGGCTGTGAAGACAGCGATGGCGACAGTTGGTCCGATGATTACGATGCTTTCCCCCTTGACAACACTCAGTGGTTCGATGCCGACGGCGACGGCTATGGTGATGAATACAACGGAAACTTCCCAGACGCCTGTCCAAATCAACCGGGCGAATCTACACGTGCTGCTGGACCAGACAACACCAATGAGACGCTCTATGGGTGCATAGACAGGGACAGCGATGGTTACGACGATCAATCAGACCCTTGCCCAAACCAATATGGTACAAGTTGGGTCGACGAACTTGGCTGTGCTGACGATGATGGCGATGGCATCAGCAACGGGCAAGACCCAATGCCAGACAACGCAACAACCGATCCTGAGGACTGGGACGGCGACGGCTACACAGATCATGCAGCTGATGGGAACAACACCGACCGATTCCCTGAAAACCCAACGCAATGGGCTGACAGCGACGGCGACGGCTTTGGAGACAACGCAGGTGGCATGGATGCTGATGCGTTTGCCGATGATGGCTCACAATGGAGCGACATTGACGGTGACGGCTATGGCGATAATCAAGAAGTCTGGGCCAACAACCCCGACGGCTGCATCTATGAGTCAGGCAACAGCACAGAAGACCGCTGGGGCTGCATTGACAGCGACGGCGACGGTCACAGCGACGCGTCCTCGACGTGGCTGGCCCATCCGTTTGGACAGGCTGATAGCCACCCCTATGAACCAACACAGTGGCAAGACGCCGACCAAGACCGCTGCGGCGATAACACCGATGGCGTGAATGGTGACGAATTCCCAACCCTCCCAACTCAGTGCACTGATGGTGATGGCGACGGCTTTGGCGACAACCCATTCGGGGCTCTTGCAGATGCGTTCCCTGAAGATTCGACGCAAAATTCGGATAAGGACGGCGATGGTTACGGTGACAATCCAGAAGGAAACAACCCTGACTTGTTCCCGAACGATGAGAACGAGCATGCAGATAGCGACAGCGACGGCATGGGCGATGAGGAAGATGCTTTCCCACAAGATGCGAACGAAACGACCGATACAGACGGCGATGGCTACGGCGACAACGTGGATGCCTTCCCAATTGAAAGAACACAATGGGCAAACTCAGACGGCGACGGCTACGGCGACAACATGAACGGAATCAACCCCGATGCATTCCCTGACGATCCAGACCAATGGCAAGACCGGGACCGGGATGGTTATGGCGACAACGCAGCGGTTGAGGGCGGCGATGCTCTGCCTGACAACCCGACGCAGTGGGAAGATCGCGACGGAGATGGATTTGGAGACGACCTTACAGGCTCGGACCCCGACCAATTCCCGGACAATGAATTCCAATGGTTTGACGCTGACGGCGACGGCTTGGGTGACAACGAAATTGGGCTCAATGCTGACATCTGCCTCGATCCAGAAAGCCAAGTAGAGCGGTTGTGCATTAGCGACTTTGACAATGACGGGTACGATGATGACAACGACGAATTCCCAGAAGATACCACGCAGTGGGCCGATGCTGATGGCGACGGTCGCGGTGACAATATGGAGGGCGTAGACCCCGACAAGTGCACCGATAAGCAAACTGGTCAATTCCGCGATTGCACCCTTGACTTCGACAACGATGGCTACTACGATCCGACCGAGCCTGAACTGGACGAAGACGGGTTCATCACGAGCGAGTCGCTCAAGGATTACGATGGCGACGGCGTTGCTGACGAAGATCAGTTCCCTAACGACGCCTCAGAATGGTTTGATTTTGACGGCGACCACAGCGGTGACAACGGTGACGGCGACGACGACAACGACGGGATTCCTGATGTTGAAGAACTGATTGCCGGTACCGATGCCTACAGCAGTGCAGACTACCCGGTTGAACCGTTCTCGGTGAGCATTCCAGTGATTAACATCGGTCTCGACTCCTGGGATTTGTTGACTTTGGCCATTGGTATGCCGAGCATCATCTACCTTGCGTTCTCCTTTGTTCTCCGAGATCGAAGAACAGACCAATTTGCTGAATCAATTGCAATGGCAGAATCTGAAGATGACCTCCATGAGATCAGCCTCGGCTACGAGCGCGCCCTTCAGATGCGCTTGATTGCAACCCACCAAGGGTTCCGACTCGAACGCATGCGCTCCAAGCGGGAAAACATGCTCGAATACGACATGGTCGAAGAGCACAACGCTGCCATCGATGATCAAGTTGCTAAGGAACCAGTGGCCCTCCCTGAAAGCGAGGCTATGGACGTTGAAACTTCCACTGCTGAGCATGAGCAGGAAGAGGGACCTTCAGACGAAGATTGAATGGGTTTAACGACCAAGCGGGGTCCGCCAAGGGCCTTCTTCGTCAAGAGCCACATCTTCCTCTGGCATACCGGCCTTTAGTGGCTTGAACGGGCTTTTCTCTCGTTCATCAGGCTTGTTGGCATCGCGTTTTGCGAGGTAGGCGCCGCCCTTTTTGCGAACCAAGACTTCACCGAAAGCGACGAGGACCAAGAGGCCAGATAACAGGAAATGCCCCTCGACGCGATAGGAATCAAACGGTTGAATCTGCAACACTTGATTGGTGATGATGCCGCTGTCAACCGTGGTTTCAACCGTGTAGGTCCCGGGTTCCAACTCGCCTTCCCAGTTTGGAGCGCCCTCAGAAAGCATGCCCCCCCACTCTGCTACAACGGCATTTGTAGAATCTCGAATGACCCATGAAGTGTTGCCCTCATCGACAGAAACGCCGGAAAAGGTGACTTCAAACACGGCAGGCATAGCTTTGTCCTGTCCAAACACTGAGCCAAGAAGAACAGTCCGCGTTTCAATAGCGTGATCTTCATCGTTGATTTCGTAGGGCGCAGTCCCGCCTGCAACACTCAACCAAAGCCCATTCAGCACCAACAACGCCACTGGCCACAGCACCAGATTGACAAGCCGCTTTCGCTCCATGATGGATTTTGTTCAATCCTGTTGCTTTTCATGGTATGTATTCATCATTTGGCCACGGCATCATCGAGGCCGACGGATTTCAAAATCCGATTCATCCACACAAGTTTCTCTAATTTCAACGCTGGAATCGTGGTCGCGGACCAAGGCCCCACTTCATTCAACGAGAACCCTATCAAGCGAATTTGTTCTTTTTGGACACCCATGGCGAGGGCGAAGCAAACGGCCCGGTCACCATCGGTGAAACCACCAAAATTGTGCGCGTTGCTGAGCAGGCTCGGCGTTTGGTGGCTGAGCACCAAAGACGGAGGGTTGGCGAAATGCGACCAAGCCTCCAAAGAATTAAGCCAGCGTTGAGGGTTATCGCCGTGAGCATGAACCACGATCACGGCCCCGCTCTCCGCTGCAGAATCAAGGTGAATGCCACCATCGAAATCAGAAACCACGCAAGCCAGATTGGTCAAATCGTTCAACGCCCCAACCGAGCCGTCAGCAGCGATGATCGCGCACCCCTCGCCGAGCCCAGCGACCTCAGAAGCGCTCACAGCAGCCCCCAAAACCACCACTTCCGGTGCTTCGAGCAGTTCCTGCTTGAGTCGCTCAAGCGTTGCAGCACAAGCCTCAGGCTTCCAAGCCTGCACCGTTTGCGAATGGCGGTGAACGCAGTCAACCATCGCTTCGGCGCTTGAACGGTCGGATGAAACAGACCACCTGAAGGCCTTTCGGACCTCATCTTGCACGTCGATGAGTGCTTGATGAACCGCCTCGTGCATGCCCTTTGCTCCCGCCCCGTCTTCATCAATCATCCGTTGAAGTTCTTATGCGGTCGAGGCTGTTGGCTCATCCATGCCCGTCCCAAGGTCCCTGCCGGAACTTGACGATGAGGTGACGTTTGCTCGCTATCCATTCCTCCCACAAGCAAGCGGCTGGATTCGCTCGATGGCCGTCGACCACGCCATCGATTTGGATGAACTGTTGGACGGTTCGTGGATGGAGAAAGCCCGCTCCCGGGCACGCATACGGCTTATTGACTCGATTCAATCGAAAGAAGGGGTCGAGGTGGTTGGCGGCGATTTGTTCACCGAGGAGGGGCGCATCATCGAGGCGTTCTCCTTCTACTATGCCCGTCTCGTTGTGTGCGCTTCAGAAGACGAGCGGCTCATCGCCAGATGGGCGCAAGCCGAGGCGGCGAGGGCGGAGCAAATCCTGATCAAGGACATAAAAAACATCGAAATAATCGCCCGCACATACGTCAGCGAACTCGAGCGAAAAGAAGGCAAAGGCGGCCGAGGCGCCGCCATGAACATTGGTTCGGGGATGGGCGACATGCGCTCGTTGCGCCAATCTCAATCTGGACCAGTATGGAACATAGGGCTCAGTGATTTTATCGAAATATGCCCAAAGATTACCGGTGCACGCTGGCGGTTGCCAAACTGCGACGTCAACAAGGGATGGGTGACGTTATTCGATGAGCCAACCTACGGATCTTCTGCTAAACTTGCTCGCTTGCTGCGAGAACGCATCAAGCGCGGGGTCGAAGCGGATGCGCTGGAAAAAATGACTGAAATCACAACAGATTTGGCCATCCGATTGGCGGAACCGGTTGGCATGGTTCGAAACCTTATGTCCAATCAAGCAAGCGAGGCCATTGCCTTGGTCGGTGCCGATGAATCCGATTGGCCGCCATGCATGCGAAAAGCCGCTTCCGATCTTGCCATGGGCGTCAACTTGAACCACTTCGGCCGCTTGTTCTTGGCTTCGATGTCAGCGGTTCTGGCGCTGCCAAAAGAATCGTGCGTGAACTTCTTCCGCGGCGCTCCAGATTTCAGTGAAAGCACCACAGGCTACCAAGTCGATCACGTGTATCAGCACGGTTACACGCCTTCAGGGTGTGGGAAACTGAAAGTCAATCACAACTGCCCAGTGTTGCCCGGCGATGACCGATTGTGCGACCAGCCTTGGCTCGATCACCCGCTGAAGTACATTCGAGCCACTCAACGGTGGAAGGCGCGCAATCAACCAGCGCAAACAGCCGCAGCGCCGCCCGAAGCGGAAAAAACGCCACAGCCAGACGAAGCGCAACCAGCGGCCCAGCCAGCACCGCCCCAAGAATGAGCCCCGTTGAAGCGGGCAAACAGCGGGGCATCGCGCGAAGCCTTTGAATTGGGTGAACGGTTAGGTCATCATGACCAGCGGGGATATTAGATGGCACGAACACTTGTTTTGACTGTTGACCGAGACAACGATCTTGGGGTTAAGACAGGAATCCGTGGCCCTGTAATTGGCCGCCGTCAAGTGCTTACAGCGGCGCTCAAACTTGGGATTGCTGACCCTGAGGAAAGCGACACCAACGCAATGCTGGGCGCGCTTTCTGCTCACGATAAAATCCTCGAGAAGAAACCCGATGAAGATGAAGTCGAAATTGCAATCCTCACCGGCGATGAGAAAGTTGGCATTCGTTCTGACCGCGCTGTCGCTGCGCAATTGGAAGAGGTCGTCGCCCAGTTCCAGCCTGACAAAGCCATTTTGATCACCGATGGTGCAGAAGACGAATCGGTTTTGCCAATCATTCAATCCCAGGTTCGAATCGACCACGTCCAGAAGGTCATCGTCAAGCAATCCAAGGGCATCGAAGGCACCTACTATTACATCGTCAAAGCCCTTGAAGATCCAAAGTGGCGGGCGAAAATTATGATTCCTTTCGGGCTTGTATTGGCCGTTTTCGGCCTTGGCATTATGCTTCCAAATGACATTGGTGGCTTGCTCATTGGTGGCTTGCCAATGGTTACAGGCCTCTACATCCTTAGCAAGGGGGCTGGCATTGAAACCACGGTCAACAAGGTGATTCAAGAAATGCGTGAAAACGCAGACGCCGCCATGTTTTCTTCGCTGTTGTGGACGGCTACCCTGTTCAGCGCCATCTTTGCAGTTGCAGAGGGTTGGAGGGAATACACCGCACTTGCCGATACGGTTTCACAATCCATCGTTTGGCTCGAAGCTGTTCACAAAGCCCTTGCTTGGATTGTTATTGCCTTCCTCACCTCAACGGCCGGGTTCATGTTGCTGCGCCTCAAGCGCGGATCTTTTTCAGGGCGCCTCATCGTGCTCAGTATTTTCGGAATGGTCGTCTACTCCTTTGTTGACACCGCTCTTGAAATCGCTACCGATGTGCTCGGTGGAACCGCCTACGAGTTCAGCGTCGGCAAGGTGCTTGAAGACTTGACGAACCCGTTGATTTGGGTTGTGGTTTTGTGGATGACAATGACAATTGTCCGCTCCTTACAAGCAAAGCAGGCACAGGCAGAACGTTACTGGGGCATCTGATCACAGAATGAACTTCGGCATGTGCCGAGCCATTGTGTGATGACCAACAACGCCAACCAGCGCGCCGTCCTTGTTGACAACTCCAATCTGATTGAGGTCGTGAGTCAGCATCAAAGCGCCTGCTTTGAGCAACGGCGTTTCCTGCTTCACGGTGATGGGTGGAAGGTTGACCAGTTGCTGTGCAGGAATGCCGTGCATCCAAGCGATGTCTCGGTTAACTTTCTTTCGAGCGATGATCTTCAACACATCCACGGCATGGATGCGTCCCTGAGGAGCCCCTTCATGGTTGATGACAAAGACGTGGTCCCAGTTGTTCGTGGTCAAGTCATCGATGACATCAGCCATCGAGGCATCGAACCACACCCAGTGCGCTTCGAGCATTGTTTCCCCACACGAAATTGACCTTGCGGTCTCAGCGCGCTGCTTTGGCGACATTTTCGCCATGACGTCTCGGGTTAGTTTTCGGGGTTTGAGTTGAGGCATTGAGGTCCCTCTGTTGGTTCCGCGGCGCACGCGCTTCTCTTTCAAGGCTTTCGGCAACATTGTAATTTCCACATCCAAGATACGGGGTTCCGGATACCGGCGAAGCAATCGACACAATATAACTGAACAGTCAAGAACGATGGTGATTCAGGATGCTACATGACTCAAGTCCCCGCAGAGGTTCTTCAGGCCCTTGCTCGCATGAGCGGTTACGAACGAACGCTCGAAGTGGACCGCATTTCCGCACAATACGGCGTGTCAAGCGCATGGCTTGAGCAACAGCTTGGCGGGCCCGCACCTGCAGTCGATCCGAACACGTTCGCACCGACCACCAAAGAAGCACCAGAACTTCCGGCAACCACCAACATCCTCAATCAGCAAAGTTTCCGCTTCGAATACGATCCTTCAGCCGAGGCTGCAGAACGCCGTCAAAGCGTGCAGCAAGCCATTCTTTGCCCCGCATGCGGTGTAGCCCTCGGAATCCCAGCCATTCGCCCAATCAAGGTGACCTGCCCGCAATGCTTGCAAGAGTCAACCTTCCAAGCCTGAGCGTTGAGTTGATACCGCCCCGGCCTTCACGGACAAACATGCGCGACGCATCGCCCCGCCTCTGGCCCTATGCGCCATCCAATTCACCGGTTGCTCTTCCGGAAACTGGCTTGTTTTTTTCACAAAGTGGGCTCAGTGAACTTACACCCCCCGCATCAGCCCCCGACGCCCTCCTGTCTGGTGCAGCCCTGCAAGCCTACTGCAGTTCCTTCACTTCAAACGAAGGAACCGTAGATGAACTGCTGGCTTCACAAAACGCACCACCGATGGCGCAACGCCGCCCCTTTCTCTTGCTTGGTGAACTCGCGAACCCCTATCGACTCCAAGACATTCGAATCGGACCCCTTCCAATCTACACCGTGCGCCTAAGTGATCTTTGCCGAACCTATGCGGACGGCCTTGATCCAAGAGACACCTACCCTGGTGTGCACCACATCACACTCGCACGTTCTCCTGGGTGGTGGGAGCGAACGCACATGACGATGGCTACCGTTGATCAAATGAAAGCCATGGTGTCGTGGCTTGACAACGGGCGAGAGAAAACTTGGCGAGCGGTCAAGCCTGCAGAGGGTTCCCTCCATTTTGAATTCGAGAACATTGTTGCACCTGCACACGAAGAAATTGTCTGGGATGGCGAAAACGAAGTCGTCGAACGAGCAGCCCCAGAAGCAAACGGGAGTCAAATCGATCTTAGCCAGGTGATGGTTCCAATCCACACTCGCTATGGCTGCTATGACAATCGAGGTCGACTTGCTCGCACAGCCCACCTTCCACAACGCCAATTCCATGAAGGATTGTTCCGCAGGGGCTCCTCAATGAAGTGGAATGACGTGTTAAAAATCCTCTGAAACGTGGGGGCCCACAGACAACCCATCAAGCGTTGATATGCGATGATGATGATGTATATTATGAGAAACATGAGAGGGAACGGCACACAAAAAGAAGCTCGCTTAGCACGATTGAAGAATGAAATTGTGGAATACGTCGCCACGCAGCCGAGTTGTTCGGCCGCCGACATCGTCCACCACCTATCCAACGAACGCCGCATGAGGAACCACGGCCTCACCACGCGCAAGGTTGGATTTTTCATTCCACGTTACCTTTCTGACTTGATCGCATACACCCTCGACCATTCCACCGGCAAGCGAATGTATCACATCGCGGCTTGACATCAGCGCTACCTTCATGCGAACGAGGTTCATGCCCCTTCCATGGAATGGCCAGATTGGGTGCGCTCAGACGCTTTATTCCCTTCGTTTTCTGCGTCTCAATCTGAAGGCACTTGCCCTACATTTCCAGCAAACGACCCTGCTTGGACCATCCTCGACCCAAGTTCTCCAACCGGTCTTAAGCACCAGTTGACCGAGGCGATCTCCGCTTACGCTGGCCCAACACAGGATGCTACCATCAGCGGCGCAACGGTAGACGAGGCACTCGGTCCCGTTGTGATTCACGCCTCTGCTCAGATCGAACCCTCTGCTCATTTCATCGGGCCATGCCTCGTTGATGCGAATGCCGAAATCCGGCACGGCGCTTATGTTCGCCCGTTTTCATGGATTTGTGCCGGAGCCGTTGTCGGTCATAACACAGAGATCAAGCATTCAATTCTGCTTCCGGGTTCGAAAGCCCCCCACTTCAATTACGTCGGCGATTCAATTCTTGGAAAAGACGTCAACCTTGGTGCAGGAACAAAGTTGAGCAACCTTCGCAACGATGGCGGCGAGGTGCACCTTCGCCTCGATGGCAACCGACTTGCAAGCGGCTTGCGCAAATTCGGAGCGGTGCTCGGTGAAGGGTGCCAACTCGGCTGCAACAGCGTCACCAATCCAGGCACCGTGCTTGGGCCACATGGCGTGGTCTGGCCAAACGTCACCGTTACGGGGCTCCATCCCGAACATTCAACCCACAGGTGAAGCAAATGACCCGCCGTTTGTTTGGTACCGATGGCATACGAGGCCTTGTTGTTGCGCCACAGGCTGATGAAGAGGAGGCGCTCCTTGCTTTGCATGAACAACGGGTGATTTGCCCAACGTTGATGCGCGTCGTTGGCGAGGCTCTTGGAAGAACCATGGACACGCTTGCTGGCGAGGGCACAACCGTCGTCGTTGGATGGGATAACCGCCCAAACAACACCGAACTCGCTGCTGCATTGACCCTTGGTCTGCGCCTCACAGGGTGCCATGTGATTCATGCTGGCTTGTGCGCCACCCCTGCTCTTCACCGAGCAACACTGGCCAACAACGGGCGCTTGGGTTGTATGATCACAGCAAGTCACAACCCGGTGTCCGACTCGGGGCTGAAGGTGTTCGATGCAAACGGGTTCAAGTCAAGTCCAGAATTTGAAGACCATGTTTCCGCAGTCACGCAAGCGCTCGCCGCAGAAGAACGAGAAATTGACGACATTGAAGCCAATGAACTCATGCAGCCGAATGAAGCGCTTGACGGCTCAAATGACGCCTCGGTGTTCCACCCAGCATGGTTGACGCAACGGCATAGCGATTTTTGCTCGCTCCTTGGCGTTGAGGCGTTTGACGCTTCGATGCTTGCAAACCCTTTCGTTCTTGACAGTTCGAAAGGCGCCGCCCATGCATGGCTCGCTGATTGGTTCACAGACCAAGGCATTGCGACCATCGAAGTCAGTTCAAAGGCGGAAGCTCTCAACCTCAATTGCGGCGCTGGTGACTTTTCTCCAACTCAAACCTGGACGCACGAAGAAGCCGCAACTTCGCCTCATCTTCTTCTTCAAAACCTCGAACCCGCACCGGTGGGAACGCTTGTTGGTGCTGCCCTTGATGGCGACGGTGATCGCTGCTTGGTGCTGCAGGCAATCGAAAATGGATACATGGTGGTCGATGGGGATGCGATGGGCGACACCATCCTGAGCGCTGCCACAAGCAACAGCGACGCTCCATGGGTGCTTGCAGCAAGCATCGAATCCGACTTGTCGTTGCTCTCAACAGTGCATCGTCTATCAGCTCAAGTTTCGACCGTTGAAACTGCGGTTGGCGACCGTTGGCTCTCCAAAGCCCTTGCAAAAACCCTCGTCACTCAAAGCACGCCTCCCAGGTGCATTGGCGTGGAAGACTCAGGGCATATCGTGATGGCTACACGCCACCCGCTCGCTTCGGAAAAATGGGCCCTTGTGGGCGATGGAGCGGCCACGTTGGCAGTTTTTCTGCTGGCTTTTTCCTGCGGTCACAACGATCTTCACATGACCCGTGGTTGGAAGCAACGCCGCTCGGTAAAGGATGTCGACCGGCAACGCTGGAGTGGTTCAAACGAACTTGCAGACGAAGTGGAAGCCTTGGCGCTTGGATTCTTCGAACAGTGTGGCGATGTCAATTTGTGGGATCGGCACGGACTGGAAGGCGAGTCAAACCTGATGTTGGTTTCCTTCACGCTCAACGGTTCACCCGCATCGCTTGGCATCCGCAACAGCGGAACTCAAGCCAAAATTAGCGTTTCTTTGAGGCTTGCACCCGATATTGACGCTTCGCAGATGGAGGCACTCATGGACAACATCATAGTGCATCTCTCTTCGGCGATGCGGATTTGATTCAACCAAGGATATTGAGCGTGCTTTGACGGCCTTCAATGCCAGACGACAACAAAACCATCGCCGCAACAACCCGTCGGTCGATTTGATGTTCACTCGGAATCATGACGGTGCTGCTCTTCAGGATAGGATTGAGGCCTTGCTTAATCGTAATGTGTGGTTGGCCCGCAACTTCAATGTGATATTTTGCAGGTATGAAAGGAATAATGCGGCGCAAAATAGCGATGCTGTCTTCAACAAAGGTACCGTATTGTTGGCCGTTTGAGTCGTTAAGGAAATACGTGTCTTTCAGAAATGAACGCATGCCTTTTCGTTGAATGGAGCCAAGATTTTCTCCAGTTTGCGCATCGGCGATGTCGTAGGTTGCTCCAAAGTCGATGATGGAACGAGCTTTGATTTTGATGAGAGGGATTTGCCTGCCCTTATCAGCATAGATCACCAAGTCCTCTTTCAACTTGAATGCCTTTTTTCGGGCGTACCCGATAGGACTGCCTTCGGCGTCATGGAAACTGAATGTTTGAGTAAAAAAGTCCCAAAATTTATTCCTGATGGTGTACTGATTGGTGGTTAAAAGTTGGCTCATGCTACGACGAGGGCATAACCGTTGATAGGTTTTCACCCGTCCAAAATCATTCGTTGGCCATTTCCCCTTCGAAGGTTTGAGTGAGCCATGTCACAACACCCAACAACATTGCAGAGGCAAGCAGCATGACCAAAAGACCTGCTATCGAAGATCCACCGATGAGTACGATGGCCGCAAGGATCCAAGCAAGCACCAAGTCAAGGGCGCCAACAATTCGCCATCCTTTGCGAAGGGTGAGGATGCCACTGACCCATGACACGGTCGAAGCGATGAGGATGAAGACCACAGCATAAACGAGGGACGGGAATCCAAAGCATGCAATGAGCAACAGCAGGTGCAAGGCCCACAAACCAGGGGGCAGCCAAAGACCAAGCCGGTTTGCAACCGTCCAACTCACAAAGCCCGCAGTAACCATGGCCATGCCCGTTGCGACAAGGTAGGTTGGGATGGGTGAAACGCCAATCATGTCGGGCGCCCACACCATGATGCCCTGAATCACAAGCGGAAGCGTCACCCACGCCACAAGGGCGGGTGCAGGTTGCTGCCACCAGACGCTGCGGCGAGCGGCAAACGCCATGGCGAATAAGCCGGCGACGCCGAAGGAGAGTATGCTTACCGCAAGCACCCATGAGGCCCGTCCTGCAGCGCCTCGGTGATCTTGCATGTCGCGCTTGATTCGCTTACCTTCAACCCAATCAAACCCGAGAACGGACCCGAGAAGAATGACTTCGATGCCAAGAAGGGGCACGCTCGAAGTGATGCCAAACGAGGCGAAGGGATCAACGTTGAACGGCAATGGAACTTCCCCGCCAATAAGCAGGCAAACAATCCGATCAAACAAGGTGAGGAACACCACCGCTTCCAATGCATTTGGAAGCCTCAAGCCCAAGTCATTGCGGCCAACCAAACCAAGTCCGGCCAACAGCACCAAGCCCCCAACAAGGACGAGCAGATGGACCGTGTTTTCAAGAACAACAACCGAATTCGAAGCCCGGCCAGCAACGTGAATCAGCACGAGGCCCGCCATGGCAATAGCAATCGGTGCTTCAATTCCCAAAATATCGGGCAACCTCAGTCCAATTTCGTTGGCTCGCAACCTCGCTGCTCCGACGAACAGCAACGAGAGCATCACGCCAAAAGAGAGGGCGAGCAGTGTGCTTCCAGTCATGAAGGAAAGGAGGGTTGTGGCGAGGATTGTGGTGATGAGAAACATCAGGGTAATGGTGGGTTGGTGATGGATATCGCCGACTTCTAGGTCGTGTTTTCCGGCGGTGCTCCAGTTCTTCGAACGCTTGCGTTGCTTTTCTGCGAGCGCAAGCAGTTCCGTGTCAACCAATCGAAGCGACGGTTGATTGGACGGGGCAGGTTGAGTTGTTCTAGCACCTTGTGCTGGCGTTTGTTGATCCAACTGAATGACGGTTTGAGCCGACACATCCAGCCCAGCATTCGCTCGTTCGACAAGTTCCAGCGTCGAGACTCCTTCATGTTGAGAAGCATCCATGAAGGCCTGCATTCGCGCCTTCTTTTCTTGAATGCGCAGCAGGCGATCTTCTCGCTTGGCAAGGGCGCGCAGTCCCGAGCGGAATTCCCCCTGCACTGCCAGATAGGAACCAGATCCAACAAACGCCATAATGGCAACAAGAATGACGGATGACATGTTCAACGCCACGCCAGCAAGACCCATTGTGACGATGAGTCCAAGCGCTGCAAAGGCGGGTGGTAACAGCTTCTCCAAGGTGACCGCTCGCTGGAGGTACTGGATCAAAGCAATCACACCGACAAAGCACAGCACGAGCAGGTTCAATTCGGGTGAAAGCAGGTTCTCAGCGCCTGTGAGTTCCACGCTTGTGATTGGTTCAAGGCTGATGACGATGTAAAAGCCTGCGATAAACGCAAGCATGAGGGTTAACAACCTCCCAGGGAGCGCTTCAGCCAATTCAAGATCGATTTGAGACGCACCTTCCCGCTTGCGCTTATCAGATGCATAGAGCATCAAACCACAGGCCGCAACCAGCACCATTGCCCATAGGGCGGACTGACCAAACCGCCACACAAGGATCAGGGCAAAGACACCCCAAACGCTCATCAAACTGCGAGGTTTTCCAAGGTGCTTACCTCTGAACACCATCAAAGCATGCCCAATGAGCAGCATGCCCATCACGCCAATGAGGCCCATCATCGGTAGACCTCCTGGTCGAGCGACGGCCCAAATCACGCCAACGGAGACAATGAAACTCAGGTTCCACAGTTTGGCAATGCCCGAATCCCTGAACCGGGCGCCTAATTCCGAGGCACCTGCAAACCGTGCGGCTAAGTTCAAGCCAGTCTCACCGTGATGGAGGTTGACGCTGATCTGTTGAATTACGAGCAATGCCATCCACGCAGCGAGGTCGAATTCATTCAGGACGATGGGGATCAAATCCGCCGAGATCAGCCTGTCTTCAATATTCGTTGCAAACAGCATCAACCACGCCCAAGGGGCGAGCACAGCCATGCCAGCGATTGAAGGGGATTCGCGTTTGACTGCCAACCAAGACAGCCCGGTCCAAACCGCTCCCTGCGAAGCGAGCAACAGTCTCCCGTTCCCATCCTGATCGCCAGCAGGAATCAGCAGCGTGAGCAGAATGACAATGACGCCACCACCCAGCCACAGCACATGGTCGGAAACTGAAGTTTGGTTTTGCAACAAGGCTGCGGTTGTCAACGCCGCGGTGACCAAGGCATAGAGGCTGTATCCGCTGAGCCCCGCTGGCAGGTCGATGTCAAAGGCTCCAGAAGCCAACAGCGACAAACCGATGAGTAAAATGGGTGCTGGGTAGAGAATAAATGGAGCCAAATCCTTCAGATGAACCCCTCGGACAACAAGGTATGAGGCGCTGAAAGCGGAAACTAAGAGCACCAGCTGAGCAAGAGCGTAGCCTGTCTCAAGGCGGTGTGCGGCGATGGTTAACAACGCCCCAATCATGCCGAGCCCAACGCTCACAGACCACAGCGCAGGTTTGCCAAGCCCGAGCGCCTGCAATGCATCAGAGAACCAGTTTTCGGCTCGAACGAAACTGGCGGCCACCACGGCGTTGGTCGCGGTCACGCCCGCCATCAACAAGAACAGCAAAAGTTCGTCATCAAAGCCAACTAAATTGACGCCAAAAACAACCCAATCGTTCGATATAGCGTGAACGCCGACCCACAAGTAGGACGAAGCAATACCAAGGCTCGCCAAGTTTCCTGAATTCCTCATGAAAGCCAGGCTGTGCATCAGCAAGGTGCCGGCACCAATCATAATTGCAACGCCAATTTCCCCGTACAATGCGCCAGCAGCGCTTCCGACGATGAGCAAAATCAAAGTGGCTTGGGCTGCAACAGCATCCTCGTTGTGCCTTTGGGCGATGAAGATGTTTCCTGCAACAACCGTAAGAAGGCCAACGCCAAGCGTTTCATTTGCTCCGATGGGCGAGGCATCAAACCAACCCCAATGCCACGCATCGAGGGTCAAACCGTAGAACAACTTCATCGAAATGATCACCCAGGTCACACCGAGCAGGCGCATCGATGGTTTCGGTATCCACCGTTCACCCAAGTACAGGCCGAACGCACCCATGGAAAACAAACCAAAGCCGCTCAACAGCGGTGGGAGCACCGTGCCAACAAGGGCGCCTATGGCGGACCAAACCAACACCATTGCCACAAGTAAGCCAAGGCTAAGGCGACGTTCACCGTGAACGGCCAAGTCTTCGACGCTGTCCATTTCCGGGGCATTGAGGACCGTTCCATCGCGTTGCACATCCCCAGGGTTGTTTCCTACTTCATCGCCAGAAGAGAACATCGAAACAACCTCGCCAATCGCTTCGTCGACCACCTCGGTCTTCGTGGCTTCTTGCGTTTGGTCTGGCAGTTCTTCGGGAGAGGAATCACTCACCATGAACGAGCCAAAATCGATGCCTCTTGGCCGTCGAAAGTCCCGTTTCCGCAACATCTCGTCGCGTGGCTTGGAAGGGGGCGCACCACCTTCGGGAACTTCAGCCATGATTCTCGCTTTATCTCACCCCCTTGAAGGCTTTCTCACCAATGACCGGCGAAGAAGTCGAATTCCTCCCTTTTTCTGCCATCTTCACGCCTAAACGAAGGCCCCCGCCGCACATCATCACCGGCCTTTTTCCAAGAATAGCGAGGGTCCCACCAAAAGGGACAAAGAGCGCCTGTTTTACGGACTGCCATGGCCGAAGCCCACGGGACCCCAACCGGGAACCTTTCTTCGTACGGAATCACCCCTGCGGGTGATGTGTACTGGAACCACGATGCCCACACGTTGATTGAACTTGCAGTGGCCCGCGGCGAAGGTGTTTACAGCGCCGATAAAGCCCTCGTTACAGAAACTGGAGAACGCACAGGCCGTTCACCAAATGACAAATTCATCGTCGATGAACCATCGACCACAAATGATGTCAACTGGGGCGACGTCAATGTTTCAACAGATGCTGAAACATTCTTCCGAATGCGGGCTAAGGTCGTTGATTACCTTTCATCCCAAGGCACCCTTTTCGTGCAAGACCTCTACTGTGGGGCGGACTTCAGCGAAGCCCTTCCAATTCGGGTGATCAACCAGAACGCATGGCACAACGCCTTCGCTCGAAACATGTTCATTCGCCCGGACGCCGAACAACTCGAGAACCATACTCCAGAATTCACAGTGTTGCATGCGCCCCATTTCGAAGCAAGCCCTGAAGATGGCCTCAATTCTCAATGCTTTGTTATCGTCAATTACGCAGAAAAAGAAGTCATCATTGGCGGTACTCGCTACGCTGGTGAAATCAAGAAGTCAATTTTCTCCGTGATGAACCTCATCCTGCCAAAGAAGGGCATTCTCCCAATGCACTGCTCTGCCAACACCACGGGCGATAACACCGCCATCTTCTTCGGTCTTTCCGGCACTGGAAAAACCACACTTTCCGCTGACCCTAAGCGCGCACTGATCGGCGACGATGAACACGGCTGGGGGGCAAACGGCGTGTTCAACTTTGAAGGCGGTTGCTACGCTAAACTGATTGATTTGTCAGAAGAAGACGAGCCTGCCATCTTCGGAACAACCCGCAAGTTTGGTACCGTTCTCGAAAACATCGTCATGGACGACGCTGGTGTGCCAGACTTCCACGACACAAGCAAAACGCAAAACACTCGCGGTTCTTACCCGATTGAATTCATTGACAACCGCACCATGGATTCGAAAGGCGGTCACCCACAGAACGTAATTTTCCTCACCTGCGATGCCTTTGGCGTTCTGCCACCGATCTCCAAACTCACCCCAGATCAAGCAGCATACCACTTCATCTCGGGATACACTGCGAAAGTTGCGGGCACAGAAATCGGTGTCAAGGAGCCACAAGCCACCTTCTCTGCCTGCTTCGGCGAACCATTCATGCCCATGCACCCCGGTGTTTACGCTGACTTGCTTTCCTCAAAGATGGCCGAACACGGCGCTACGGCCTGGCTCATCAACACTGGATGGTCTGGAGGTGTATACGGCGTTGGCAGCCGCATGAAGATTCGTCACACCCGCGCCATGCTCAACGCAGCATTGGACGGCGATTTGGACAACGTTGAATTCGTAAAGGACCATCGCTTTGGCTTTGAAGTTCCAGTCGAATGCCCCGGTGTTCCTTCCGAAGTGCTTCAACCCCGCAGCACCTGGGCGAGCAAAGACGAATTCGATGCAACCGCAAACAAGCTCGCAGCCATGTTCAACCAGAACTTTGCTCGCTACGCTCAAGGCGTGTCCGAAGCCGTCAACAGTTCAGCACCTTCGCCGTTGGCGTGATCACAAAAAGTCACTCAGCGAAAGTTGCTTTGCTCGATCGTTGTTGAACAGTGAATCGACGCTGTCCGCCAACCATTCGACGTTTTGCTTGGTGTAATTGTCCACGCCGTAGGTTGCCATAACGTGCTTTGTCACCTTGATGTACTTGCGAACTGCGCCTTCCGAAACGGTAAGGGCGAGGTTGCCGCCGCACAATCCGCCCTCGGATTTTGCCACGCCCACGCTTGCAAGCCCCTGTCCTGAGGATTTCTTCGGCTGAATGCAGGCGCCAGCAATTGGCATTCTTCGGTAGGAATGAGCGCACTTGAGGCAACGAATTTTTTGACGCGCATAGGCGTTCATGTTGCCTCGTAAATCTGGCAAAAAGTGAGAACGCACCACGCTTGAAGCAACCGTTCGCACGTCAACAGCGCGCAAGCGATGACCGAGGTCGAGTTGACCGTTCATTTTGTCAATCATTGTATCGAGGGTTTTGTAGGCTGAGAGCGCAGGCCCGGCGTCGATTGCATCGCAATCGTGAGTGTAGCCGTAGCCGCGAACTGCAGCGATGCTTCCAAGCCGGCGTTCGACGAAATCCATCCGTTCGGCAATTGTTTTCGGGTGCGGTTGGCTGAGGGTTGTTTCATAGAAATCCCGTTCATAGAACCATCCTGAGTCAACGTTGAGTGCTTCTTTGTCCACTTCGGTTGGGTTCAAGCGGGTGGTCAACACCAGCGGTGCGTCCATCAATCCGCCTCGGTTGGCAGGCAAAATCTCCCTGCTAAAGTTGAGCAAGCCATCCATCAAGAGCATGATTGCATCTTCGTCACCGTCGCAATTTCGTCGCTTTGCTGCGTGGAAGAGTGGGTGAGCGTAACCTCCAGAACAATCAGCCCAGCCGATGATGCGGCTGAGCACGCCGCCGGAGGTGTGGGGTGCAAGTGCGCAGATTAGGTGGCCGACTAAGTCGTCGGGCGTGTTGACGTTGTAGTAAGGCTCCATGCCATAGAATCGAACCAAGAGATCATCGATGAACTTCGCAGTTCTCACAAAGAACTCGCCGGCGTTTTTTGCGGCAATGAAGTCCTGAGGAAAGAGTTCCAACATTTGTTCATCGCTTTTCAGTGGTGCGCCTTCGGCGTCGTGGGTGTAGCCAAGCGATTCGATGGTTTGCCATTTGACGCCGATTTCCCGAGGCGTGAAATGGGTCACTGGCACATCACTCATATCGAAACGAACCGTGCCGTCGCGGAACACAGGCAGCTCAAATTTGGCCCTCAACAGGCCCTTTTCAATCGCTTCAGGAGTTTGGTCCCTCGATGCAATCTTCTTCATGCACTTGACCGTTCGCGGGATTCGATCGAGTCCAAGTCGGATTCTGGCGTCCTCGAGGATGGTGTCCAATCGAACGGACTGAATTTCACCACGACGGCGCCGCTTGCTGTTTTCAGACTCGCGCATTGCGGTTCTGCCGCGGCAATTTACCCCGACTCGCGGCTCGCCTTGCTCGTCCAACAACCGGTGATGGCAAATCACGAAAGGCGACTCTTTGCCACATTTCGAACAAATTCGCCGGCCCATTTGCACCCGTATGGTTTGCTTTGAGGCAGCGATGGCGATCAGTCTTTGATTGCCACCGGTCAAGTCGATGGGGAACAAAGCGTGGGTCATCGGATTCATGACTCGCGGCGCCGCTTTCTCTGGACGGCCCATGCGACAGCCAACTCGAACGGGGGCGGAATGCTCCCATCGAAGGTCGGATATTTTGCGGACTTGAATCATGATGCCATCCACTGCGTGGTCGTCCTCATCGATTTGAGCAGCAAGGTAGCGCGCCGGTTCATCTGGACCCGGGTCGGGAACTTCATCGGCAGCATCGCGACCGACTTGGTCGGTTTCAGTGATGCCAAGGCCGCGTTGCCTTGCGTCGGTTTCTGCAGCGATCCTCACGGTTGCTTTCGCAGCCTTGAGTTCACCCAGTCGCTTGCGTTCTTCTGTGAGGGTGATGTGTGCTTCACGCAACTGTTCGATCCGATCTTCAAACCTGCTTCGTGCATCCACGATTCGCAACGGGGCATCACCATCGAAGCTGAAACCGAGGCCTTCCAACACAGCGGGCCAGCCAGAGGTGATGATCAGATCTTCACCATCGTGGTGGTGTGCAAGGCCGAGGATCATGGCTGCGCCTTTGGCGATACCATGCTGCACAAGCGTCCACGCTTCCGGGGTTTCCCCGCCAAACAGAGGGGGAATCGGGCGCATTTGGGGACCAGGGATGGTGTGAGATTCGACGTCTTCAATGCCCTCAGGCCGAAGCACATCCATGGCCTCCGGGTTCCATCCTTTCACGCCACCAGCGATTCGCATTTGACGCGCTTCAGGGCGGGGGTAGGCGTTCAATCCGTTTTCGGATGCAGCCGCCTCAGACTTTGTTGTTCCATGCGGCTCAAGAGTCGATGCTTCCAACAGCGTCAACACGCTTGGCACCCATTCCAATGGAAGGTCGAGGAACCAGGGGTTATGTGGAGGGGGGAGTGAAGTTTTGAAGCGCTGAGCGATGGCCTTTGCTTGCGCCCAAGTTGGCCGAAGTTGCCGCAAATAATTATGCCACCTTCGCCGGTTGTGAAATTGCTCATCCGGATCTTCGGCGTCTTCCGGGTGGAGGCCTGGTACGCCCTTTTGAGCATCCTTTCGCTCGATGTTCATCGTCTTCAGAAATTCCAGAACGGTTGCCTCATCGCCCAATTCTTCGAGCAAATCGCTGGCCCACCAATCGTCGCAATACCCGGCAGGAACGAGTTTTTTGTTGTTCTCCATGAACTCCCCGTAGCCAAGCACCAACTCGCCGTTGTCCCAAACGGTCCCGACCTGCGAGCGGATGAGGGCGAAACTCGGAGCGTCGTCGAGTCGCATAAACCGGCCGTCTCGCAGCACCACCCAAGGGCCTTCAGTGTCATCTGAGGGCGTTATTGCACAGGCCTTTCCGGGCCGCTCGATCTTCATTTGTGTGCCGATGGTGATGAAATCATCCATGGCCAACATCGAGGCGGTGTTGGTCGATGCTGCAGCGAGCCCAGAGGGGCGAGCCCGACCGTAGCGCAATCGGAAGCCACCGGCTTCGAGCGGCGCTCCAAACACGGGGCGCCCTGCGATGATGTCCTTCATGAATTTGGTAATGGTTGGAACCTTTCGTGATTTGAACACTGGCCCACTTCCAGTTGCTTCCTTTTCCTTGCCGCGAGCTGCGAATTTGGAGATGAAATCCCAGCCAGGAACGCTCAACCGTTCGGTGTGCTTCTGGATTTTGGGGGCCTTCAAACACATGCCTTCTCCGATGACAAGCAGCACGCCACCGCGAATTCGGGGCTCGTCGATGTTGCGAACCCTTCCATAGCCCGCACACTCGATTTTCTCGGTTGATTCACCGTTGATCATGATTGGGCACGCCCGAACAATTTCATCAATTTCAGCCGGCGACGGCCGATATTGCAGGTTGCCGCGGTACAAACCAAACTCTTCCTTGACCCGCTCAACTTCCGGATCGGTGGGTTGGTAATGGCCGATGTTCAGTTCCCTGCGAATCATGTCGGCGATGAGAACAGCGAGGGCTTGGGCGGTACCACCTGCGGCTCGAATCGGGCCGGCGAAGTGGACAGAAACAAATTGAGAACCGTCGATGTTGTTGAGCAAACGAACTTCGCTGATTCCTTCCAGAGGGGCAACAAGCACCGCCTCAGTGAGCACCGCTAGGCCGACACGGAGGCCAACGTCGATGGCGGTGACGAGGTCGTAACCCTTCTCGCGAAAACCCCGAGCCACGGATTGAGCCATCATAATCGAGGTTGTTTCACGGTCATGCTCAGCCAAGAGCACCCGAATATCATCGGCCACTTCATAGCCGTCAAGGTATGTAACCAGTAACTTTTCAGTGCGCCCTGCAAGGTCTGCAGCGCGTGGAATTTCAACGAATTCCTTGTGATCATAACCCTTCTTTCTGGCTTCCTCAGCAATAATATACGCTTCATCAGCGCGCTCGTCAAGCCACTGATGATAGACCAACATTTCGGCCTCTAAGCGAGCCTCATCAACGCCAATCAGAGGGTTGTGGCCCCTGATTTGCCCTGGTGCTCGTTCCGTTGACATGGTACTCCTGTGATGCTTGGCGGCGACCGTTTATGAGAGGCGCGCCCACATTGCGATGGGCCAAACGATGAGCATCAAGGGAAGGAAAGTTCATTTCCATTGGTCACAACCCCTCATCGATGACGGTACACCCTTCACTTCGAGCGCACGCCCGTTGGCCCCGACTGGTTGACCTTGTCCGCGACCTCGCCTTCATCGATGGTGGCAGTGACGATGCCTTCACGCTGGCGAGCGGTCGCACTTCTCGGTGGTTTTTTGACACAAAACCGGTGATGATGCACCCCGAATCCACACACTTGCTCGGCGAACTGTTCAACATGCGTATGGATGCACTTGGGGCTGATTTCGTTGGAGGCCTTGAGCTTGGAGCCGTCCCGTTGACGGCCATCGCAGTGACTGCCTCTCCGGCAGATCACCCACGTTTGGGCTTCATGGTTCGCAAGGAGGCTAAAGGCCGAGGCGGGCGAAAAACAAACAATCCTCCAGGCATCGAAGGTTCTCCATTGAGCGGAGGAGGCAGCATTGTAATCGTGGAAGACGTCACAACCACAGGCGGTTCTGCGATTAAAGCGGTCGAACGGATCCACAACGACACGACCTGCAAGGTCATCGGCGTCATCAGCATTGTTGACCGAGAAGAAGGTGCTGCGGAAGCGTTTGCAGCAGCAGGTATCCATTTTGAGAGCATCATGACCCGTTCCGACGTGGTCGGTCAGTGAGGGCGTTGTATGCCTGAAGTGCTCAACCCAGCCAGCACCTCGAACGAGGGCCTGACAGAATCATCTCCAGACTCAACAGCCCCCGCAGGGCTTGTTTTCTATCACGCCAGTGAAGGAAAACCTCTCGCCACGCCTTGGCAGGTAGCCTTGATTCGTTCTCAGCTCCTTTCATACGCATCGCTACCAGAGGGGATTATCCTCGACTGCGCTTGTGGAAGCGGCATTCAACTTGCAGCCCATGCCTCTGTGTTGCAACGCCCAGCGCTGGGCGTTGAACTCAACCCAAACCGAGCCCGAGCCAGCGCATACAATCTCAAGACAATTGCCGAACAGCGAAACGAGTTGACGTCAGATCGCATGGCAACCACTCGCGTTTTGGTCGGCGACGGGCGCGACGGTGCGGGTGTTTTGTCAGCGTTTCAGAACGATGTCGGGCTGGCCCATCCGCCCAAAATCGCCCTGCTTCACCTCGATCCAGCGCGACCTCGAAACAGCAGAACGCACGGGCT
>CESU01047469.1_pt1 | contig 24386 bp, 21 predicted proteins | sample 531141 | NCBI WGS metagenome assembly CESU01 (sample SAMEA2621401, study PRJEB7988) | marine metagenome | isolation source: saline water (ENVO:00002010), including
GAAATGGCCACCTCGACGGGCGCCAAAGCTGGGCCTTTCCCCAATTGGGCTGGTACCTTTTGTCATGAACATTTGCGCGACCATAGAGACACTTTTTGTGACTAGATGTTGGATACGCACCTCGGTGAAACTGCCGTTTTGGGTGAATTTTCCTGATACTTTGAGGTTATTTAATGTTGCGGCGCACTCTCGCGTCATATCTTTGCCTTGGCTCATACCGATGATGTTGCGTTCAATGCCAAAGCTCCAGCGACCCCGTGGGCCAAGCGTAAACGGCAGTTCAACGGCGATAGAAACACCGCTTTTGTTCAGGAAAGTGGAAAAATTCAGGCCAGTATAAAACTGCGCTCAGGCCTCGGGCTGTCATTGTAAGTCGCCCCACAGTGGGGTGCTATATCCGTGGCCCCTTTGTCGTAGTGCCTCATGGACCTGAGGCTGGTCCAATAGCCGTTGGACAGTAAAAGCGCCACCCATTGGTATTTTCTGATTTCGTCTAACGAGGTGCTTATCCACTGTGCTGTCAACTGTGCCACATAGTTGGATGGATCGCCGCCAAGATTTGCACCAAGCAAAAAATATCCCGGGGCAAAGGTTTTGTTAATGATATAATTCAACCCCCGGCTTGGACTGGCTTCACCGTCCATCATAGCGTTAAAATCTTGTGCGCCAAAAAACTATTGAGATTGATGCCTGCCCCATCCTCATCCCCATCTCTGTGCCCATCCCCGTGCCCGTGCCCCAGCGCGCTTGTGCTTTGGCACCGCTAAAGGCCGCTGGGGTGTTGCCACTGCTACTGATGCCGACACCGCGGTAGCCAAAGTCAAACGGATGCTTTCCCCCAAAGGTCATACGCAGCAAGTTCTTGAGATAGGGGTCGTTTTCTTAACGCCAAGGCCGTTGTTGTTTGGCGAGCGGCCAACCATAATCCCGCTTGTCCCAAACCTGTGCCCCATCACGGCATGTGCGTATTCGTGCAATGCATAGGCATTGGCGTATTGCAGGCGAAAACTGATCAAACTCTGCGCAGCCAGTGCCAGCGCCAGCGTGCGCAGAACTGGCGTGCTGTTTTGCGTCACACAGGCTGTCAGTTTACGGCTTATTTCTGTTAATCCAGTAATATTTTCGCTGTGGTGGCCGAAACGAAACTTTGACCTTTATTGTCAAAACTTAGTCAAAACTCAGTATGTCAGGGGAAAACGTCAGCGATACCTTGGGGGCGCTGCATTGAACCTGTGCGTTGAGCGCCGAGGCCAGGATAAACCAGAGTGAAATCAAAAGCCAAAAATTTCCAAAATAAACTTCAGATTAAATGCACTGATACTATTGTTTGCCGCAGCAGGCTGTAATTTTTTAGATGGAATGTTTTTAACGCAGGCTCATTAATCGAGCCGAGGCCTCTTGTATTAAGCAACTGCCAAAGCGTAATGCCCAAGTCTGGCAAGGTGGTCTGGTCGCCCCAAGGGGGCGAGCTGTAAACTAACCGTCCATTTTCAAGGCCGAAATAAAGGCCTCCTGGGGGATATCAACCTTGCCGAATTGGCGCATCTTTTTCTTGCCGGCTTTTTGTTTATCCAACAATTTTTTCTTACGGCTGACATCGCCGCCATAGCATTTGGCAGTGACGTCTTTGCGCATCGCCGACAGCGTTTCGCGGGCAATCACTTTGCCGCCAATCGCCGCTTGAATTGGAATTTTGAACATATGACGCGGAATGAGATCTTTAAGTTTTTCTACCATGGCCCGGCCTCGGGCTTCGGCCCGGTCGCGATGTACCATGGTCGACAGCGCGTCCACTGCTTCGTCATTGACCAGCACAGACATTTTTACCAGATTGTCCTGCCGGTACTCTGTCATTTGATAATCGAAAGAGGCATAGCCCTTGGTTACCGACTTCAAGCGGTCGTAAAAATCAAAGACCACTTCGTTGAGCGGCAGATCATAGACGACCATGGCTCGGCTGCCTGCGTAAGTCAGATCCATCTGAATGCCGCGCCGATCCTGACACAATTTCAAAACATCGCCGAGATATTCGTCGGGTACTAAAATTGTCGCCTTGATGCGCGGCTCTTCGAGATGGTCCACATGTGTCAGGTCGGGCATGTCGGCCGGATTGTGCAGTGGGTTCATAGTGCCATCGCGCAGGAAAACATGATAAATTACCGAGGGTGCGGTGGTTATCAGCTCAATATTATATTCTCTTTCGATGCGATCACGGATCACCTCAAGGTGTAACAATCCCAAAAATCCGCAGCGAAATCCAAAACCAAGCGCGGCCGATGTCTCCATTTCAGAGCTGAAAGACGCATCATTCAACGACAGTTTGTCGATGGCTTCCCGCAGGTCTTCAAACTCGGAATTATCCACTGGGAACAGCCCGCAGAACACCACCGGCTGACTTGGTTTGAACCCTAAAAGCGCTTGATCGGTGCCTTTTTTCTCATGGGTGATTGTGTCGCCAACCCTCGTGTCGCGTACCTGTTTGATCGAGGCGGTCAGAAAGCCAATCTCGCCCGGACCCAATTCGTCAATCATTTGCATCTCGGGGCGGAATACGCCGATTTGGTCGACATGATGCACTGAGCCATTTGACAGCATCTTGATCCGCTCGCCCTTTTTCAGCACTCCGTCCATGATCCGAACCAAGACGATGACGCCGAGATAGGCGTCGTACCAGCTGTCGACCAGCATTGCCTTGAGCGGGGCATCGCGCGTGCCTTTGGGGGCGGGCAATTCTTTGACGATAGCTTCCAATGTTTCTTTGATGCCGACGCCAGTTTTTGCGCTGACCCGAATGGCGCCTGACGCATCGATGCCAATCACGTCTTCTATTTGTTCGGCAACGCGATCACAATCGCTGGCCGGTAGGTCAATTTTGTTCAGGATTGGCACAATGTCATGATTGGCCTCGATCGCCTGATAGACGTTGGCAAGTGTTTGCGCCTCGACACCCTGCGAGCTGTCAACCACCAAAAGCGAGCCTTCAACCGCGCGCATTGAGCGCGAGACCTCATAGGCAAAATCCACATGGCCCGGGGTGTCGATAAGATTGAGCACATAGTCTTCACCATCCTCGGCGGTGTAATCGATCCGCACCGTGTTGGCTTTGATAGTGATACCGCGCTCTCGCTCGATGTCCATCGCATCCAGCAACTGCTCTTTCATATCCCGGTCTTTTACGGTGCCGGTGGATTGGATCAACCGGTCGGCCAGGGTGGATTTTCCGTGGTCGATATGGGCGACGATCGAGAAATTTCGGATTTTTGAAAGCTGTGTCATACAAGGGATATGATTTGGTTTTCGGGATTGGTCAAGGCTCGAAGATCGCGCGGTCCTATTTGCCGCGAATTCGAACAAGGGCTGGCTTGGAATTCACGCGCTCAAGGTGGAGCATGTCTATCTCTCGCGGATAAATTCGGCGACGATCTCTCGTGGCTCTCAGGCGAATGTCATGGTCAGAAATGCCCGGACAGACGCTTCAAACTGGCGGGGCGCTTCCGCGTGCAGCCAGTGGCCAGTGTTTGGAATTTTGGCGAATTTGGAGTTGTGAAATAAACGCTTAATGATTGGCCGGTGTGTCTGGGCAACATAGTTTGAGTTCGCACCCGATAGAAACAATGTCAGGTTCGAAAATGTTGTGTTAAATTCTGGAAATTCTAAAATTTCCGGCATATGACGCTCGAGCGCATCAAGGTTAAGGCGCCACCTGCCGTTGGCAATATCCAGCGACTGGGTGAAAAAGCTTTGCAATATCGGGTCGTCGATATCTCGGGCCAATTGCGCGGTGGCGTCAGCACGTTTTTTGATTTGTGTCAGATCCACGGCGCGCATCGTTTTTATGTGTTGGGTCTGGTCATGTCCATAGGCGACAGGGGCGATATCTGCGACGATCAAGCGGCGCACCAACTCTGGGCGGGTCAGCGCAAGTGTCATCGCCGCTTTGCCACCCATCGAGTGACCGAGCACATCCATAGGCGCGCCGTGGGCGGTGATCACTTCGGCCAGATCCTCGGCCATATCGATGTACCGGTGGTGATCACTCCATGGGCTTTGCCCGTGGTTGCGCAGGTCGACCGCAAAGACCTGCCGCATGTCAGACAGACGCTTTGCGATAACGCTCCAGTTGCGCCCGGAGCCAAACAAACCATGCACGATTAAGAGCGGCGGGTTATTTGCCTGGCCGTGGATAACCCTATGCAACATGGCAGTTTTAAATCCCTTGGGACAGCGATCTGTCAGAGGTTTGGATAGATTGGAAAGCGCGCGCACATGGCTTTTACGTCTGCCTTCACCTTGCTTTCAACTGCGGCATTTCCCTCTTCGCCATTTGCTGCCAGCCCATCAACAACCTCGATAATCCAGTCGGCAATTTGGCGGAATTCCTGTTCGCCGAAGCCCCGTGTGGTGCCCGCAGGGGATCCCAAGCGAATGCCGCTGGTGACCATTGGCTTTTCGGGGTCAAACGGCACGCTGTTTTTGTTGCAGGTGATGTGTGCGCGCTGCAGCGCCTTTTCGGTGGCGTTGCCCTTTACACCTTTGGGCCGCAGGTCAACAAGCACAACATGCGTATCGGTTCCATGGGTTACAGTGTCGAGCCCGCCTTTGATCAATTGATCGCTCAGGGCTTGGGCGTTTGTGATCACATCGTTGATGTAAGTTTTGAACTCTGGGCGCTGGGCCTCACCGAAGGCGATGGCTTTGGCGGCAATCACATGCATCAGGGGCCCGCCTTGAATGCCAGGAAAAATCGCACTGTTGAACTTTTTTGCCAGTGCGGCATCATTGGTCACGATCATCCCACCACGCGGGCCGCGCAGTGTTTTATGTGTGGTTGTGGTGGCAACATGGGCATGGGGAAAAGGGCTTGGGTGGGCACCGGCCGCAACCAGACCGGCGAAATGTGCCATATCAACATGCAGATAGGCGCCCACACTGTCGGCTATTTCCCGCATTTTTGCGAAATCAATTTGACGTGGCACGGCAGAGCCTCCGGCAATCAATAACTTTGGCTGGTGTTCTTTTGCCAGTGCTGCGACTTCGTCATAGTCAATCATATTGTCTTCGCGGCGCACACCGTACTGGACTGCGTTGAACCATTTTCCCGACTGGTTCGGGGCTGCACCATGGGACAGGTGCCCACCGGCATCAAGGCTCATTCCGAGGATGGTGTCGCCCGGCTGTAGCAGCGCAGTAAACACGCCCTGATTGGCCTGACTGCCCGAGTTGGGCTGTACATTGGCAAATCCGCATTCAAACAGCTGACAGGCGCGCTCAATTGCCAGTGTTTCGGCTACATCGACGAATTGGCATCCACCATAATAGCGTCGGCCGACATAGCCTTCGGCGTATTTATTGGTCATCACACAGCCTTGGGCCTCCATGACGGCAACTGAGGCAATGTTTTCAGAGGCGATCAGCTCGATTTCTTCACGTTGGCGGCCCAGCTCGTCGGTGATAGACGCGAACACGTCGGGGTCACTGTCCTGCAGCGATTGCGTGAAAAATCCGGGTGCGTGAGAGGCGGTGGTCATGGCTGAATGCTCCTGCTTTTACGGGTCTGTGGGCGCGTGAGTGGTATATAGTTGTCTTGTGGGTAAAGGAAAGACAGGGCTGTGAAAACATCTGAATGCGACCCTGCGCCGAATAGGCGCGGCACCACTGGTAATTTTGCAGCGGCTGTGCTTGAGTTATTTTACCGAGATCTGCAAGTAGGAAACGCTGGCACATGGATTTGAAAATTGCCTTTGCCGCGAGCGAGGCCGAGGCCGCGCAACATGCTCGGGCTGAGCTTGCCGGGCTACATGGTGACTGTGAGGAGGCGTTCGCAGACGTGATAGTTGCCCTTGGGGGGGACGGGTTCATGTTGCAAACCTTGCAGCGCACACAGGCGCTGGGGCTTGCCGTCTATGGTATGAACCGAGGAACAATCGGGTTTTTGATGAATGAATTTTCAGTCGAGACGCTGCCACAGCGTTTGGCGTTAGCTGAAAAAACTGTGATTAATCCCTTGTCCATGCAGGCGACCGATGTGACCGGAAAGCGGCATCTGTCTCTGGCAATCAACGAAGTGTCGCTGCTTCGTGCGGGCCCGCAAGCTGCTAAATTGCGTATTTCCGTCGATGGGCGGGCAAGGCTTGACGAGTTGGTGTGTGATGGCGCGCTGTTGGCCACTCCGGCGGGGTCAACGGCGTATAACTACTCTGCGCACGGTCCAATCTTACCAATCGGGTCTGATGTCTTGGCGCTTACCGCGATGGCAGCCTATCGGCCCCGTCGCTGGCGCGGCGCGTTGTTGCCAAAGTGCGCAAGGGTTGGATTTGATGTATTGGAACCCGAACGCCGCCCGGTGACGGCTTATGCCGATTCTCTGGCAGTTGAAAATGTGGTGTCGGTGCAAATCACCTCGGATACGCAGGTCAGCCATAAAATCCTGTTTGATCCCGGTCATGGTTTGGAAGAGCGTCTGCTACGCGAGCAATTCGTCTAGTGTTTGGGCTATATGCAGGCTGATTTTACAATCAGGCTTTATGGAATTAAGCGGACTGCGCCCACAGATGTTCACACAGACGTCCCAAACGGCCCTCAATGGCGACCATCGCGTCAACGATTAAATCTTCGCGCCAGCGCCGCCCGATAAGCTGCACGTTGATCGGCTGCGACCCCTGTGGCAGCGCGGCGAGATGCGTTGGCAGGCATCCTGCGGGTAGGCCGGTGAAATTCATCGAAAAAGACCACAACGCTGAGCCCAGTGCCTCCCTGACGCCTTCAGGGCCTTCGGTGTCGCGATTGGGAGTAAAGAACGGCTGCAGCATGAACGGACATAGCACCAAGGGATATTCGTTTAAAAACAGTCCCCATTCCCGGGCGTAAAAGCTGCGCTTGGCCATCGCGTCGAGCAGGGAACGGCCCTGATAGGGGGGGAATTGACGAAAATATTCGTCAAATATTGCATTGATCGTCTCGGACCCATGGGTGCGTATGTCAGGACCAAGCAGTTCTGACACTTCGCCCATCAAAGCGCGGTACCCGCATTCGGCGGTTTCCTGTGCCAGTGGCGGGGTCATTTCCTCGATCTCATATCCCGCATCGCTGAGGGCATCTGCGGCCAGATCAATTGCCTTAGATATCTCAGGGTGGAGTTCGAACCCAAAACTGGCTTTGCTAACCGCCACGCGAACCGGCCCGTTGATCGCAGACCCCCGATAAGGCAGTGGCACGTGAAAGGGATCGTGAATATCGGGTGCGATGAGAGCGGGCATAGACAACTGCAGATCGGCCGCAGAGCGGGTGATTAGGCCCTGTACCGACATCGCCTGCGCCAGCATGCCACGCTCGGCTTTCTGGCTGGGATTATAGGCTGGTACCCGTCCGAGGCTCGGTTTGACCGTCACGGCGCCTGTGGCTGCGGCGGGAAAGCGGAGTGAGCCGCCAATGTCATTGCCATGGGCCAATGCACCGCAGCCTGACATCACTGCCGATGCGGCCCCACCCGAGGATCCGCCAGGGGATACATGTCGACCCCAAGGATTGTGGGTCCGTCCGTGCAGCGGGTTGTCGGTATCGGCGCGAAACGAAAATTCCGGTGTATTGGTGCGTCCGATTATCACGGCACCGGCTTTGGTGAGGTTCCGCACCACCGGCGCGTCTTGATGGGCAATATTGTCTTTTAGTGCCAACACCCCGTTCGAGGTGGCATGCCCGGCTTGATCAACGTTGATCTTAATCGTGACGGCAACGCCGTGCAGTGGCCCGCATGGTTGGCCTGCGGCGCGCTGCTGGTCTAATGCTGTGGCGTGTTCAACCGCTTGTTCCCCAAGATCTTCTACCACGGCGTTCAGGTCTGGATTGACCTCACGCATGCGGTTAACCGCGGCCGATGCTGCAGCTTCGGCGCTGATTTCGCCATTTTGGATGGCAGTGACGATCTCACAGGCGCTATATTGCCAAAGTGGAGTGTCTGTCATTCGGGCCTCTCTTTTCTAGAACGCTAGCGGCCTGCGCGTCGCTTGCAAAGATAAATTTTCAACAATAATTGTCCCTGCACTCGGGTTCGCTTAAAAGCGTTTGTCGGGATTGGGTGAAAAAACAACATCACTGCCCGATTTTCGACGCCAAGACGTCCGCGAATCGCGTAGGTTCGTTGCTATGTTATTTTCATTGCCCGATCACCCGACACTTTATGCCGCATTATTGCAGCGCAGCCACGATTATGAGGGACGGGCCTATGTCGGGGTGACCTCGACAGGAATTTTTTGTCGCCTTACATGCGGGGCTCGCAAGCCAAAGTCCGAAAATTGCAGGTTTTATGATTGTGTGGCTGATTGCCTTGCCGCAGGGTTTCGGGCCTGCATGCGCTGTCGACCATTGGGTCGCCTCGATCAGACAGACCCCGCAATTACACGCTTGCTTGCACAGCTTGAGGTTCAGCCGATGCGCCGCTGGACCGAAGCAGACCTTGTTCAAATGGGGCTTGATCCGTCTACTGTGCGGCGCGGTTTTAAACGCCATTTTGGCGCAACATTTTTGCAACTTGCGCGCCAACGGCGGGTGCAGATGGGGCTGCGCGCGCTGAGCACCGGCGACAAGGTGATTGACGCGCAATTGACCGCAGGTTTTTCATCGCCCTCGGCATTCCGGTTGGCGTTTGCCCAGTTGATGGGGCAGGCGCCGGGATCTTTGAAGCGGGATGCCGTACTTAAAGCCGGTTGCATAGACACCCCGCTTGGTCCGATGCTTGCGGTGGCGGATGCAAAGGTGTTGCATTTACTTGAGTTTATTGACCGTCGGGCTCTGCGCGGTGAATTGGCACGGCTGCGATCTCGCACCGGGACTGAGTTGGGCATGGGACACTCTGAGCCTATGGCGCAGGTTGAAGCGGAACTTGTCGAGTATTTCGATGGCAAACGGGCGCAGTTTGAGGTGGCTTTGGCAGAGCATGGCAGCAGTTTCGAACGTGCTGTTTGGGCGGATTTGCGCAGAATTCCGGCCGGGCAGACCCGAAGCTATGGCGCGATTGCCGCGGCGATGGGGCGACCGGGTGCGGCGCGTGCAGTGGCGCGGGCCAACGGCGCAAACCAGTTGGCGCTGGTGGTCCCTTGTCACCGGGTGATTGGGTCGGATGGGGCACTTACTGGCTATGGTGGCGGGCTGTGGCGCAAGCAACGTTTGCTGGAAATGGAACGAAAATACCTTTGACCGAAACTATTGGTTGAAACAGGGGAGCCCAGACCATGAATCAATCTGAAAAATTCATTTTATTAGCCTAAATGCACAGGAAAGGTCAGCCGCTTCTGTTGTATAATATTTGGGATGCAGGCAGCGCTTTGGCAGTGGTCTCGACTGGGAAAAAGGCGGGTGCAAAAGCCCTTGCGACCAGCAGTTGGGCAGTTGCCACCGCCCACGGGTTTGGAGACGGGCAGCTAATTCCGCGCGACTTTATGCCGGCGATAACGCAGCGCATTGCCGCTTGTGTCACCGTGCCGGTAACGGCTGATTTTGAAGGCGGTTATGCGGTGTCCCCGCTGGATATTGAGCACTCTACTGCAGCTTTGTTGGCGACGGGTATTGCCGGGCTGAACTTTGAGGATTACGTGCTTGGTGGCGCTGGGCTTTACAGTATTGCAGCACAGGTGCTGCGGATTGCTGCGGTACGCGCAGCTTGTCTCCGGGCATCAATTCTGACGTTTATCAACGCAAGGACAGACCTGTTGTTGCAGCAAGTCGACACACCGGGCAACATGCGGGCCTTATCGAGCAGGCAATTGCCCGCGCGCGGGCTTATCAAAACGCCGGCGCTGATGGTTTTTTGTCCCGGATTTGACGGATCAACGTCTGATTGGGCGCTTATGCGCGGCCTTAGAAATGCCGGTAAATATAATGCTGGACGCGCCACTAACGCCGATTGACTTGGAAACAGGCGGTAATGTGGCGCGCATCAGCGTTGGACCTCTGGGGTATCAGTTGGCTTGTCAGGACTTAGGCGGCCGCTTTGGCGCCTGCGTCGATGATGTGTATCGCTTGTCTCGGGCCCTTAAAACATGTCACAGAAAACGGTCTCGAGTGCTCATCATTGAGATGCCACTTGCGACCTCAATCGCGACGGTCAGGCACAGGCTGGGCGCGCCAGATACGCATGGACCTGTGGCGCTAGTTTGCATAGCCCAGCGATTGCAAAGCCTGCTTGATCTCGTCCAGAATTGCCGGATCATCAATGGTTGCAGGCATTTTAAACGCCTCACTGTCAGCGATTTTAACCATTGTGGCACGCAGAATTTTGCCTGATCGGGTTTTGGGCAATCGGTCGACCACGAGTGCCAGTTTGAACGCAGCCACCGGGCCGATAGTGTCGCGCACCATTTTGATGCATTCCTTGGTAATCTCAATATGTGGGCGGTTCACACCTTTGGTCAGGCAGACAAATCCGAGCGGCAACTGGCCTTTCAACTCGTCTGTAACACCAATCACGGCGCATTCTGCCACGTCGGGGTGGTTGGCCAGCACTTCCTCCATCGCGCCGGTTGATAGGCGGTGGCCGGCAACATTGATCACGTCATCGGTGCGCGACATAATATATATATAGCCATCCTCGTCGATCATGCCTGCGTCACCGGTCTCGTAATAGCCGGGAAAGGTGGTCAGATAGGATTTGCGGTACCGCGCTTCGGCGTTCCACAAGTTTGGCAACGTGCCCGGGGGCAGGGGCAGTTTGATCGCAATAGCGCCCAAATCGCCGGCGGGCAGCGGATTGCCGCCCTCGTCGAGAACCTGTACGTCATAGCCCGGCATCGGCACCGAGGGCGAGCCAATTTTAATCGGCAGCGCCTCGATCCCGACCGGGTTGCCGGCAATGGTCCAGCCGGTTTCGGTCTGCCACCAATGGTCAATCACCGGTACGCCCAACAGATTTTGCGCCCAGTGGATGGTATCGGGGTCGGCACGCTCTCCGGCTAGATACAGCGCGTTCAGGCATGATAGATCATATTTGGCCCGAAACTCCCCCTTGGGATCTTCGCGTTTGATAGCGCGAAACGCTGTTGGGGCAGTGAAAAAGCTGCGTACGTTATATTCGGAAATTACCCGCCAGAAGGTGCCAGCATCCGGCGTGCCGACAGGCTTGCCTTCAAATACAATCGTGGTGTTGCCATGGATCAACGGCGCATAGCAGATATACGAATGCCCAACCACCCAGCCAACATCCGACGCGGCCCAGAACACATCACCCGGATCGACGTTATAGATATTTTTCATTGTCCATTGCAGTGATACCAGATGGCCAGCGGTGGGACGGATCACGCCCTTTGGTGCACCGGTGGTCCCTGAGGTATATAAAATATATGCAGGATGGTTGCCTTCGACGGGCAGACATTCCGCGGGGGTGACGCCGTCTTGGATAGCATGCCAGTCAAAATCACGGCCCGCGATCAATTCGGCTGGGTGCTGCTCGCGTTGTAGGATGATCACGGTTTCAGGCTTGTGGTCTGCCAACTCAATAGCGGTGTCGATCAACGGTTTATAGGCAATAATGCGGGTCGGCTCTATCCCGCAGGAGCCTGCAAGAATGGCCTTGGGCCGGGCGTCATCAAGCCGTACCGCCAGTTCATGGGCTGCAAACCCACCAAACACCACTGAATGGATGGCCCCGATACGGGCACAGGCCAGCATCGCAACCAAGGCTTCCGGCACCATGGGCATATAGATCACAACCCGGTCACCCTTGGTGATGCCCCGGGCCAGCAGTGCCCCGGCGAGGTTTGCAGTTTGCGCTTTCAACTCGGCATATGTCGTAGTGGCTTTGACGCCGGTGATCGGGCTGTCATAGATGATCGCCGTCCGTGCGCCATTGCCGGCCTCAACATGACGGTCGACGGCATTGTAGCAGGTGTTAACCATCCCATCGGTATACCATTCATACAACGGCGCATTGGTATCATTCAGGGCTTTGGTTGGCTTTTTGTACCAGTCTATGGCGGTCGCCGCATGCATCCAAAACGCTTCGGGGTCTTGTTGCCAACTGTTGTAGATTTCCGAATAGCCCATGGACGTCTCTTTCTTTTCGCAAAATTTCAATGCGCGGTAGGGTGACGCTGTTTACCGCTATGCGCAAGGAGATTTTAGACGCGTGGCTTGCGGGGCCGTGGCGCCTGACGTTGGTTGCGTGTGCCTGCGCCAAGGTTGCAACGCCGCTACCGCTTATTCAATGCCCTGACAACTGGCGCCAGAGGTGCCGGTAGCTATGGTCAGACGGTGGCCATACACAGCGTGCTATCCATAGTGAGTGACAGGGGTTCCGGCAATGGCTGCCATATTTAACAATCCGCGCGCCGTGATCGAGGGCGTCACGATATGGGCTTTGTTACCGAGCCCCATCAAAATCGGTCCGACCTCTAGGCCGTCGGCTTTGGATTTTAAAATATTGCGCACGCCTGATGCGGCATCGGCATTGGCAAAGATCAGCACATTCGCGGCACCTTGCATTTTGTTGCCGGGGAAAATGCGGGCACGCAGTTCAGGATCCAGGGCTGAATCAATATTCATTTCACCTTCATAGGTGAAATCCAGTTTCATGGCGTCCAACAGGGCAATGGCAGCACGCAGGCGATCGCCGGTATCGCTTTGAAGATTGCCAAATTGCGAATGGGCGCACATCGCGATGTTGGGGATCAATCCAAAACGCCGGACATGGCGGGCCGCGCCAATGACGGTCTCGGCGATTTGCGCAGGTGACGGGTCGGATCGAATGTGCGTATCGCCGATGAACAGAGGCCCATCTTCCAGAATAACCAACGACAGGGCGCCGTGGGGCTGTTGGTTTTTCTGTCCCAGAACTTGATTGATATAGTTCAGGTGCCATCTGTATTGGCCGAATGTACCACAGATTAAGCTGTCAGCTTCTTGCCGGTGTACCATCACTGCGGCAATTGCGGTGTTATTGGTACGCATGATCGCTTTCGCAAGATCTGGTGTCACACCATCGCGCGCCATAAGCTGGTGATAGGTGCCCCAGTAATCCCGGTAACGGGGGTCATCCTGCGGATTGACGATACTAAAGTCCCGGTCTGGTCTGATATCAAGCCCGATCCGTTCGCACCTATGTAAAATGACCTCTGGTCGACCAATAAGGATGGGGTGTTCGGTGGTTTCTTCCAAAACCGCTTGGGCCGCGCGCAGAACCCGTTCGTCTTCGCCTTCAGCAAAGACGATTTTGCGCGGGGCCAGACGCGCTGATTCGAACACAGGGCGCATTAAAAGTGCCGATTTGAAGACCGAGGCGTCAAGTTCAGCCTTGTACGCCTCGATATCATCCAGCACGCGTGTCGCGACCCCGGTTTCCATAGCAGCGCGGGCAACGGCGCTGGCAATGACACCGGACAGGCGCGGATCAAAGGGTTTAGGGATCAGGTAATCGGGTCCGAATGTCATCTGTTCGCCCTGATAAGCGGCAGCAGCCTCTGCACTGGTGCTGGCACAGGCCAATTCTGCGATCGCATCGACGCAGGCAATCTGCATGGCATCATTGATCTGCGTTGCACCGACATCGAGCGCGCCACGAAAAATGAACGGAAAGCACAGCACATTGTTAACCTGATTGGGAACATCGCTGCGCCCGGTTGCGATAATTGCATCCGGGGCGACCGCACGCGCGGCATCGGGCTGAATTTCGGGCGTCGGGTTTGCCAGTGCAAATATGATTGGCTGTGCTGTCATCTTTGCCACCATTTCGGGGGTCAACACGTTTGGTCCGGACAGCCCCAGAAACACATCGGCACCATCTATGACTTGACCGAGGTTGCGCTTGTCACTGTTTTGGGCGAAGGCCGCTTTTTGTGGATTCATATCCTCGCCACGTCCCTCATAGACCAAACCATGCACGTCGCAGAGCCAGATATTTTCCCGCTTTACCCCCAGTTTCAGCAACATGTTTAAACACGCAATTCCTGCGGCGCCACCCCCGGTTGAGACAATCTTAACCTCCGAGAATGACTTTTTCGCCACCTTCAGTGCGTTGGTCGCCGCCGCCCCAACCACGATGGCAGTCCCGTGCTGATCGTCGTGGAATACCGGGATGTTCATCCGTTCGCGGCAAATTTTTTCAACAATAAAACAATCGGGGGCTTTTATATCTTCAAGATTGATCGCACCAAATGTTGGTTGCAGTGCGCAAACGATATCGGCCAGTTTTTCGGGGTCTGTTTCATCCAGTTCGATGTCAAAGCAATCGATATTGGCAAATTTTTTGAACAAAACCGCCTTGCCCTCCATCACTGGCTTTGCGGCCAGTGCCCCGATATTGCCTAACCCAAGAACGGCAGACCCGTTAGTCACCACAGCAACCAGATTGCCTCTGGCGGTATAGAGTTGAGCGGCTTTTGGGTCGGCTTTGATCTCCAGGCAGGCCTCGGCAACCCCCGGTGAATAGGCGCGCGCCAGATCACGCCCCGTTGCTAGCGATTTGGTGGCTCTGATTTCTAATTTTCCGGGTTTGGGAAATTGGTGATAGTCTAGGGCGGCTTTCCGCAGCGATTCAGGTGGATTTTCAGACATTGGACGCCCCATTTCGAATTTTAGTTTAATATTAAACTATTTTTAACTTCGGGGAAAGTGTAGGTTTTATTCTGTCGTGATGCAACGGTGCTTGAAGTTAGGCCAATCAGGTCGCAAAGTGTGGAAAGGGAGGGGTATTATGACAACGACACATGCTGAAATCAGAATTCCTACGTCAGACTTGCGCGCGGATATTCCATTTTTCACAAGAACGTTAAATCTACGCATGGATATGATTTATCCGGCCGATGATCCGCAGGTGGCGGTGTTCTCTGGGCATGGCGTACGGCTGCGGATTGAAACCGGGGCGTCTGAGGCGCCGGTCACGCTGCGTATTCTGTGTGATGACCCAAGCAGCTTTGCCGGGGGAAATGTCGATCTGGTGGCCCCAAACGGCACCAAAGTCGAGATTCGCACGGCGCATACACCGATGGTAATGCCGGAAACCCAACACAGCTTCGTGGTGCGACGGCTGTCAGATCAAGCCCCATGGGTGATTGGGCGCGCTGGCATGCATTACCGCGACCTGATCCCGGACCGGTTGGGAGGATCGATTATTGCCAGTCATATTCGAATTCCCGACGGTGGGCCGGTGCCGGATATGGTGCATTATCATACGGTGGGGTTTCAATTGATCTTTTGCTATCGGGGTTGGGTCGACCTTGTCTATGAGGATCAGGGCGAACCGTTTCGCCTCAAGGCGGGTAATTGCGTGATCCAACCGCCTGAAATCCGCCACAAAGTCATCTATGCCAGCGATAATATCGAGGTGATTGAAATCGGGGTGCCCGCCGAGCATGTAACTACGATTGACCATGATATGACCCTGCCGAACGGGCCTGCTGATCCGGCGCGCAAATTCCAAGGCCAGAGCTTTGTACATCATAAAGCGGATGCGGCGCAGTGGTCTTCGTTCCGCTTGCCGGGATTTGTCAGTCGCGACACTGAGATCGCCGACCATACCGCAAATGTCGCTGGCGTGCATGTCGTGCGGCCCAATTCTGGAGTGACTGAATGGACCCATCACAGGTGCGATATTCTGTTTACCTTTGTGATGGAGGGCCGCATGGTCTTGGAAGGTTCGGATCGTGATCCCGTCGAGTTGGCGCCGGGTGATGCTTTCGTTATTCCGCCGGGGATGGCCACGCGGTACCGCGCGGTGGACGATGATCTGGAATTGCTAGAGGTTTCCTTGCCGGGGGTGTTCGAAACGATTCTATCGCGGTGATATTTGGGATGGCTGACCTCAGCTAATCGGCCTTGAAGACGCTGTATGCACAGGTCATAACGAGACAAAAGTGAACCAAAGAGAGGCGGAAATGTCGCTACTTCAGTCCGCGCAGGCGGTGCGAAAAAATGCTTATGCGCCCTATTCGGGCTTTAAGGTTGGCGCGGCGTTGCGCGCCCAGTCAGGCGTGGTCTATACTGGTGTGAATGTGGAAAATGCCGCCTATCCCGAAGGCACCTGCGCCGAAGCAGGGGCTATCGCAGCCATGGTGGCGGCGGGTGAAACCATAATTTCTGAAGTCTGCGTGATTGCTGATTGCCCCGACCCGGTGCCGCCCTGTGGCGGCTGCCGGCAAAAGCTGGCTGAATTCTGTGGTGGCGATGTTGTGGTGACGTTGGCCACGACTGCTGGCGCACAGCAGATCACCACGGTGGCAGAATTGCTGCCGGGGGCCTTTAAGCCACACCACATGGATTTATGAGCGCTGATGGATGCGCGTGTAATTATTGCAAAGATTCGCCATCAGCAGCCGCTGGAAGATGGAGAGTTGCAGTGGTTCGCAAACGGACTTGCGAGCGGTGCGGTCAGCGATGCCCAAGCCGGGTCGTTTGCTATGGCGGTCTGTCTCAAAGGGCTGGGTGATGCGGGTCGTGCGGCACTGACCCAAGCGATGTGCGATAGCGGCACGCGGATGAAATGGGATGTGGCGGGACCGGTCCTTGATAAACACTCTACCGGTGGGGTGGGTGATTGCGTCTCGCTGGTGCTGGCACCAGCCTTGGCGGCTTGCGGAGCATTTGTGCCAATGATTTCTGGTCGTGGCCTTGGGCATACCGGTGGGACGCTGGATAAAATGCAGGCTATTCCAGGACTTTCGGTCGCGCTGTCGCAATCCCAGGCAGCCTCGGTGCTGGCGCAAGTGGGATGCGTAATTTTTAGCGCTAACGCCGAAATTGCTCCGGCGGACCGGCGGCTCTATGCGGTGCGCGATGTCAGCGCGACCATTGATAGTATCGACTTGATCACGGCCTCCATCCTCAGCAAAAAACTGGCAGCAGGCCTTGACGGTTTGGTGCTGGATGTAAAGCTGGGCAGTGGCGCATTTATGAAACAACGCACCGAGGCGCAGGCGCTGGCAACAGCTTTGGTCGAGACGGCGGTCATGGCAGGCTGCCCGACCCGTGCGCTGATCAGCAATATGGACCAGCCTTTGGTTCCGTCGGTGGGCAACGCATTGGAAGTTGCCGATGTCGTAGCTGTGCTGACTGGCAGGGTGCGCGGCTTGATTTTTGAGTTGTCGGCGGCCCTGGGCGGTGAGGTTCTGGCTGGCGCCGGCATGGTTGGCTCGACCAGCGAGGGCGCCGAGCGGATTGCAGCGGCCATCACCAGTGGCGCAGCTGCAGAGCGGTTTGGCCGCATGGTCGCAGCCCAAGGGGGACCAACGAGGTTTGTTGAGCAGGCCGCGCGGTATCTGCCGAAAGCCGATGTGGTGGTGGAAGTAACCGCCCCAGGCGCTGGGTATGTCAGTGTGATTGACGGTGAGGCCTTGGGCTTGGCGGTCGTTGCTTTGGAGGGTGGTCGGCAGGTTGAAACTGATGTGATCAATCCTGCAACGGGTCTGAGTGACGTCGCACCATTGGGGACATGGCTCGCGCGGGGGGATGTTTTGGCGCGGGTTCATGCCGTGTGTTTGGACCAAGCCGAATTGGTGGCAGACCGGTTGCGTGCCGCGATACGCCTGAGCCTGGATGCGCCGGAACCTGCGCCGTTGGTTTGTGACAGGATTGTGCGGTGAGCCGGGCGTTTTTGTTGGTGATGGATTCTGTGGGTTGCGGCGGAGCGCCCGACGCGGATCAGTATTTCAATGGTTCTTATCCCGACAGTGGCGCCAATACGCTGGCCCATATCGCGCAGGCCTGCGCTGGGGGGCTGGCCGATACTGGACGCAATGGGCGACTAGCACTGCCGATATTGGATGGTTTGGGGTTGGGCGCTGCCGTGCGCTTGGCCTCAGGTGAGGCCACGCCTGGGTTGGCCGCGATGCCAAGTGGGCTTTGGGGTGCGGCAACAGAGCACTCGGTAGGCAAAGACACCCCGACCGGGCATTGGGAACTGGCAGGCCTTAGGGTCCCGTGGGCTTGGCATTATTTTCCCGATAATACCCCTGCTTTTGATGCCGGTCTCGTGGCGCATGTCTGCGAGAAGGCAGGCTGCGCGGGAATACTCGGCAATTGCCACGGGTCAGGCATGCAGATGATTTCCAAGCATGCGGCCGCGCATCTGTGCACGGGTTGGCCGATTTGTTATACCTCGGCCGACAGTGTGTTTCAGATTGCGGCCCATGAAGAATGGTTTGGTCTGGCGCGCCTGCATGCGCTTTGCGCCGCGCTGGCGCCACGCTTGCATCAGATGCATGTTGGGAGGGTGATTGCCCGCCCTTTCACCGGCTCTATCGAGACGGGTTTCCAGCGCACTGGCAACCGGCGTGATTATGCAATTGTACCACCCGCACCGACCCTGATGGACTGGGTGCAGGCGGCGGGCGAACGCGTCCACGCGATTGGAAAAATCGGAGATATTTTTTCGATGAGCGGGATTGATACGCTGCACACGGGTACAGATCAGGCATTGATGCAGCATTTGTTTCAGGCGGTGGAAAGTGCCGATGATGGGTCATTGACCTTTGCAAACTTTGTTGAGTTTGACAGTCTTTATGGACACCGGCGCGATGTTGCTGGCTATGCCCGCGCTTTGGAATGGTTTGATACGCAACTGGGGTTGCTTCTCCCTCGACTGCGCCGAGATGATCTTTTGCTGATCACAGCCGATCATGGTAATGATCCCACATGGTGCGGGACGGATCACACACGCGAGCGCGTGCCGGTGCTAGGGGTTGGCTGCCCGGCCGCGGCCATAGGTTTGGTACATTTCGAGGACGTTGCGACGAGTATCGCAGCCCATCTCAGGGTCGCGTCACAGGGGTTTGGAAAGAGTTTTTTATGAATGTTTCTCAGCTTGCTAAGGTGGAATTGCATCTGCATTTGGAAGGGGCTGCACCCGCGGCGTTTATCCGCCAGTTGGCGCATGAAAAAAATGTTGATATCAGCGGCATCTTCACCCCTGATGGAGGCTATGATTTTGAAAATTTTATCGAATTTCTGGCGGTTTATGAAGCGGCAACCCAGGTGTTGCAAAGCCCCGAGGATTTTCAACGCTTGACCACAGCGGTTTTGGCTGAATGCATGGCCAACGACGTCGTCTATGTCGAAAGTTTTCTATCGCCGGAATTTTGTGGTGGGGGAGATCTTTCAGCCTGGCGCGAATATCTGCACGCCATCCGCGAGGCCGCTGCGCAAGCCGAGAGGCAGCACGGCATCATCATGCGCGGCATTCCGACCTGTATCCGCCACTTGGGGCCTGAGCGTGCCAAGGCCACGGCGCGGTGCGCGGCAGAGACAGCAGGCGATTGGATCGTCGGCTTTGGTATGGGGGGCGACGAGATGCAAGGCCGGCAAGGTGATTTTGCCTATAGTTTTGACATGGCGCACGAGGCAGGGCTGCATTTGACCAGTCACGCGGGTGAATGGGGCGGTGCTGCGTCGGTATGGCAGGCAATAGAGGATCTCAGGGTGGTGCGTATCGGGCACGGTGTGCAGGCGATCGAAGATCCGGCATTGGTGACAGAACTGGTCGCCCGTGAAATTGTGCTTGAGGTCTGCCCAGGTTCAAATGTGGCTTTGGGTGTGGCAAAGACACTGGCAACACATCCGATCCGAGCGCTGCGCGAGGCCGGTGTCAAAGTGACAGTATCGACAGATGATCCCCCGTTTTTCTCTACGACAATGCGGCAGGAATACCAAAGCCTTGCCGAAGCGTATGACTGGACGGCAGACGATTTCCGTGATTTGAATGCGACAGCGGCCGCGGCTGCATTTTGTGATGAGGCGACCCGCGGTCGGGTGCTTGAAAAACTGGAGCTCCCATGAGTGAACATCTTACAATTGTTTCGCATCCTTTGGTACAGCATAAACTGACCTTGATGCGTGAAAAACAGACCTCGACGGCGGTTTTTCGGCAATTACTGCGTGAAATCAGTCAGCTGCTGGCCTATGAAGTGACCCGCGGTCTGCCGATGACCACCAAGGTCATCGAAACCCCGATGGAGCAGATGGACGCGCCGGTACTTGATGGCAAGAAACTGGCGTTGATTTCTATTCTCAGGGCTGGCAACGGTTTGCTTGATGGTGTGCTTGAATTGGTGCCCTCAGCGCGCGTTGGGTTTGTCGGTCTGTACCGTGATGAGAAGACCCTGCAGCCGGTGCAATATTATTTTAAGGTGCCGGAATCGATGCAGGACCGGTTGGTGATTGCGGTTGACCCGATGCTGGCGACGGGCAATTCCTCTGTGGCTGCGGTGGATTTGCTCAAGCAGTCGGGCGCAACAAACATCCGGTTTTTATGCTTACTGGCATCGCCAGAAGGCGTGGCGCGGATGGCTGAGGCCCACCCCGACGTCCCGATTGTAACTGCGGCATTGGATTCGCACCTGAATGAGAAAGGCTATATCGTGCCGGGGCTGGGTGATGCCGGTGATCGCATGTTTGGGACAAAATAATTGTGCCTTAGCTTTACACGATGGCTGATTTGTTGCACCTTGTAGGCACATTTTTGGGGTTGCCATGACGTTCGCGCGCGTAATCTTTCGGACTTTCGTAATATTATACCTTAGTCTTTGGTGTCATATTGCGGTGGCCATAACCGGTGACAGCAATCCGGCAGAACTGCCGCCAGAAGACTTTAGTGCCAATGCTTATATCGATAGCCGCGGATGTTTATACATCCGGGTGATGTTTGATGACGCCTTGCACTGGGTACCTCAGGTTGCAAAAAACCGAGTTTCAGTTTGTGGCCTTTCCCCAACCTTTGGCAACCCAGTCGCTGAGGCACTGGGACTTGATCCTGCAATGCCGGTGCCTGCGCCGACCTTGCAGGATGTTGCAGTTTCGAAAAAGAAAACTGCTGTAATCCCTAAGTCTCAGACGGCTGCTGCGCCACAAGTGACGCTCCCGACAACTGAGAAGCCAGAGATCGCCAAAAAGCCGGAGATCGCCGAAAAGCCAGGGACCACCGAAAAACTGGCGATTGCCCAAACCCCAGAGATCACCCGAAAGTCAGAAGCCAGACAAAAACCTGCGCTTGCCCCCAAGGCAGCGGTAAAGTCGCAGAATATGCCTTTGGGATATGCCACAGCTTGGCAGGATCAAGCCATCGAACCTTGTGGGACAAAATGCGTGTCTGGGGCAACAGCAGCAGCTTTACGATTTGTTCAGGTTGCAACTTTTGCAGTTAAAGCCAACGCTGAGCGGACAGCTGCAAAATTGAAAGCCTTGGGTTTACCGGTTGTGATCAAAAGAAGTAAAATTAAAGGTCGGATATATTGTGTGGTCCTAGCTGGCCCGTTTGAAAAGAAACCGGGTTTGATGACAGCACTGAAAACGACGCGGAAAGCTGGCTTTAAAGATGCTTTTACTCGTAGGTGACGACCCTTTGGGTGGGTAGGCCGGCTCAGTACCCACAGATGTTTTGCACCCGAACCCAATTGGCGTCTGACAGAACGGTTGGGGTGCCGGCTCCGCTGAATGGATCCGCCTCTATTAGGGCAAGGCTCAAATCTCCGGCTGTGTCCAAAGCGTAAGCATAGGGAGAGGCCTGGACTTTAGCAGCCTCGAAACTGACCAATAAAGCCTCTTGCTCGACCTCGCGTTGCGGGGCTGTGAGGGTAAACTCTGCAAAGGCTTTGAGGCTTGCATTTCCCACCATGCCGGTTGTTAGCAATCTGAAAGTTTCGATTGTACCGGCATGTTTTAACAAATTACTGAGTGGGTCTTTTTGGGCCATGCGAGTGGCCTCGGCAAGAATATACCCGGCCAGAATCTCAGGTTCTTCGGGATCTTCGGTCAAGGCGCGGCCCAGCAATATGCGCCGGCCAGGCAAATGCAGCGTTCCGTCTAAAGAGGACGGCACTACGGTCAGTTGGTGATTGCCTGCCTGACCGAATAGACGCTTGGATAGAACATTAAGCGCTGTCACTCCGGCTGGGTCATCGCAAGGGGTTCCGGTCATGGCTTTGATATGCGTAAGCAGAGCGTCGCCAATTTGCGCCCGTTTTGCCTCGGGGACGATGCTCAAAGTGTGGGTTAATATGGCATTCGGCAGCCAGAACACGCCCAGTGCCAGGATAGTGACAACCGAGAGCAGCAAAATCCCAACCCGCAACCGACCTTTGCGCGGTCGTCTCTTGGCAATATTGTCTCGCAACTTTTCAATGGCCTCAACCATTTCGGTCGCGTCATCTGAGAATTCCAGCGTTTCGCTGGGGTCACCATCTGGATGAAAAACTGCTGGTGAGACTGTGGGGTTGGCGCGCACCACTGCTGCCAACGACCAATGGGTCAGCGCCTGATCATTGATATTTGCTATGACCAAAGTGGCGTCGCCAATGGAAACAATCACCTCGCGCCGTTGCGCCTCTGGCGTCTGTCGCCAAAGGGCTGTTGCCTCAAGTCTGCTGTATTGCGTCAGGGCTGTCATGAATGGATATCTTGGCTCTGGTTTTTCTCACGCACTGTATCACGAGCGCTGGGGTGACGGCAACAAGGCCGCCCCCCAAGCAGGGTGCTCACAGCGTTTTTGCAAATGTACGCAGCTCGAATTTTTGAATTTTGCCGGTTGCGGTCTTGGGCAGTTCCTGGAAGATGATCGTCTTGGGGGTTTTGAACCCTGCGAGCGAGCTTCTGGCATGGGCGATTAAAGCATCATGTGTGACGGTTACATCGTCTTTCAATTCAACAAAGGCGCAGGGCACTTCTCCCCATTTGTCATCTGGTTTGGCAACCACAGCACAAAGCGATACCGCCGGATGGGCCATTAAAACGCCTTCCACCTCGACAGAACTGATGTTTTCGCCTCCGGAAATGATGATATCTTTGGCCCTGTCGGCAATCTGGATATAGCCGTTGGGGTGCTGAACTGCCAGATCGCCCGAGTGAAAATAGTCGCCTGACAGCTCTTTCAAAGTGGCTTTGGGGTTTTTAAAGTACCCTTTCATCACCGGGTTTCCACGGATCATGATCTCGCCTTGGGTGGTGCCATCCATCGGCACTTGTTGCATGTTTTCATCCAGCACTGTGACGTCTTCCATCATGGGCATTGCCACCCCTTGGTGCGCCTTGATGATGGCTTTTTCCGCTTGTGGCAACGCATCCCACGTCTCGTCCCACAGGCATTCGGTGATATGTCCATAGGTCTCGGTCAGGCCGTACACTTGGGTGACGTTAAAGCCGAGGGTTTCAATGCTGGCTAGTGTGGCCGGGGCAGGGGGGGCACCAGCGGTAAACACCTCGACCTGATGGTCAAAGGTGCGGCGATCTTCTGCTTTCGCGTTGACGATCAGATTAAGCACAATGGGGGCGCCGCCAAAATGTGTGACCCCTTTATCGGCAATGGCGTCATAAATCGCCTTGGCGCTGATATCGCGGCAGCAAACAACCGTGCCGCCAAGGACCGGCATCATCCACGTGTGGTTCCAACCGTTGCAGTGAAACAAAGGCACAATTGCCAGAAACACTGGGTTCAGCACCATGCGCCAGCTGATCACGGTGCCCAGGGTCATCAAATACGCTCCGCGATGATGGTAAACCACGCCCTTAGGGCGTCCGGTGGTGCCGGAGGTATAGTTCAAAGCCAGGCTTTCCCATTCGTCTTTTGGCATCATCCAACGGAAATCTGCATGGCCTTCTTGCAGCAGGTCCTCATATTCGGGGTGGCGCCCGGTGGCGGGGTATCCCGCTTGCGGGTCGGCCACTTCGATCAGCTGCGGCTTTTCGCCATCCAACGCTGCGATGGCCGCCTCGGCCAGTTCGATGAATTGGGTGTCAGCCAGCACCAGTCTGGCGCCGCCGTGGTCAAGAATGTAACTTACCGTGCCAACATCAAGGCGGGTGTTGATTGTGTTCAGCACCGCACCGCAGGCCGGAACGCCGAAATGCGCCTCAGCCTGAGCCGGCAGGTTTGGGATCATGGTGGCCACCACATCGCCCGATCTTATGCCACGCTGGGTGAGGGCCGAGGCAAGGCGTGTCACACGGTCGTGATAGTCACGATAGTTTGTGCGGTGGTTGCCATAGCTTACCGCCAGTTTGTCCGGAAATACTTTCGCCGCCCGCTGTAGATGTGACAGCGGCGTGAGGGGGACATGGTTTGCTGCGCATTTCTCCAACCCGGTCTCATCCTTCATCCATCCCATTGCCATGCTCCCTGTTTGTGTTGCGTCGGTATTATACCGGTTTTGCCCCGCTGTTGGGGCCGAATAATGCCCTGCATTTCGGGGTAAGAAAAGCCCTATGATGCGGGATTTTTATCTGTTTTCCATGGTTTCGCCCGTATGTCTGCTTACAGGCAGGTTGCGAAGTCGGTGATGGCCGGTTTCCAGTCGCAAAGCGTTTGTAGCCTCGGTGATGCCATTTGCTGGTCCAGCATTGGCCCGTCTGCCCAAAACCTGTATTTTTGACGCACAGTGGCGGCGGGTATGACCTTAAAACCATTGGGGCTGCGGTATTTT
>CESU01107271.1_pt1 | contig 24004 bp, 21 predicted proteins | sample 531141 | NCBI WGS metagenome assembly CESU01 (sample SAMEA2621401, study PRJEB7988) | marine metagenome | isolation source: saline water (ENVO:00002010), including
TCAGAAAATGTTGTTGTATCCATAGGGATATCTGTTGCGCCTTGTGATGGGCTATCCATAGTTGTTGTGTAAATCCCTTCTTCTGAAGATTTAATATTAAACATCAATGAAATATCCATTCCTTGTACCAATAATTTACCTTTCCATGCACCCACAATTTCTTGTGCGTTTACTTGGTTTACTAAACCAAAAAAAAGAAATAAAGTACTTCCAATTTTTGCAATTGTAGTTTTCATTTAATTTTATATTTTTAAGTTATAATTATATTACAAAATAAGTAGTCGCTGTAATTAAGATATTGTTACAACTATTTAGAATTAATAATAATTGATTCTTCTATCTAATTTCCACAAATTCTATATTTTTAAGATTGCCGGCTTGCAGCCTTTATTAGCAGCTAAAATAGAATAAAAATCTTTATTTTATATTTTGTTATTAGAATTCTAATCTAAAATAGCTTGTAATACATAGTTTTAAATCAAAGAAATTGTATTTATAGCAAAAGAATATTTATTTTTAGATAATGTATTAATGTAACTTCGTTTTTACCATAGTAAAATTACATAGCACAGAAAATTATAGAACATTTTGTTTTTATTAAAATACTTGTAGATTACATAAAATTTATTGTCTGATTTCAGATAGCTCTGATTCCAATACATTTTTAGCTGACTGTTGGTCACTAGTTAAATTGGATAATAAAAGATTATTCTGTTCATATGGGTCTGATATCATGTCAAAGAATTCTTCATTTCCATTAGCATTAACAATTAATTTATAATTTAAATTACGAATAGCCCAAACGTCATTAGTTCCATTATCCATCTCAGAATATTGAAAATCTCTTATACTTGTGTTTGATGTCAGCAATGGTATTAAACTTTTGCTATCACTAATTTGAGTATCTTCTACTCCACATAAATTCGCAATTGTTGCATATAGGTCTGTACTAACTATCAAATTATTGTCAATACCTGTTCTATTGACACCATAACCTGAGATAAACATTGGTGTATTAATACCTCCTTGATATAATGTTCCCTTCACTGTTTGATTGGAATATGGAGATTGTGCTGCTTGATTAGGTGTCCCATTGTCTCCAATAAAAATTATAATTGTATTTTCTAATTGATTTTCTGGAATTGAAGCTATTAATTTACCAATTTGAAAATCCATAGCTTCAATGGCTGCAAAATAGTAAGGAAGCGCATCTAATCCTGCTCTGTATTCCGGCAGTGCTCCTTGTGAATGCATATTAGTTGGTGGTATATGAAAAGGCGTATGTGGAGCGTTATATGCCAGCCACATAAACCAAGGTTTTTCTTGACTATCTATCCAATCAATTGCCTTATTAGTTAGGTGTTCTGTAGCATAATTTGTTTGATTTGAAGACACACCATTTTCACTCATTCTCCAATTATAATAATCTTGAACTGCACCTGATAAAATTCCTGCATAATAATCTAATCCAAAATTTTCCGGATTAATGGATTGATTATTACCTGATAAATGCCATTTACCGACTAAAGCTGATGTATATTTATTATTGGTTTCTTCATTAATGAATTTTTGTAAAATCTTTTCTGAGGTTGATATTTGATCACCCGCCCATTTTAAACCAGTTCTAAAACCATATTTACCTGTTATAATTGAACCTCTTGTAGGTGTACAAGTTGGATTAACCCAAAAATTATTAAATGATAATCCTGAATTTTTTATGGAATTTAAATTTGGTGTATTTGGCTTTACACTTCCTTCAGGAAAACCAAATGTAGCATCCTTCCCCATATCATCAGCCATAATAAATAAAATATTAGGTTCAGCATTAATAATATCTTCCTCACTTTCATCTATTTGAATACTATCATCATCTTTTTTACAAGAAATAAATAAAGTGATAATAGAAAAAATAAAGAATAGTGTAAATAAATTTTTATTTATTTTCATTTTTTAGTGTTTTATTGATGAATTATTATCTCTTCTCTCTTAAGAATTTCAATATGTCTTATTAATCTTTTTATATCTAAAGGTATTGTTCCATTGTATACACCTCTTATAAATCCCTGACCATCAACCAAAATAAAATTTTCTGTATGTATAAATTGACTATCATCTTTGGTTTTTACAAAATCTTCATCTGCAAAATATCCATCTCTAGCAATACTATATATTTTTTCTTTAGCTCCAGTTACTAAATTCCACTTAACTTCATCTATATGGTTTCTTTTTGCATAGGTCTTTAATACTGGAATGGAATCTGTCCAAGGCATTACTGTATGTGATAATAATAAAACATTAGCGTCATCTTTATATTTATCTTGAATAACACTCATGTTTTTTGTTAATTTTGGACAAATCCCTGGACAAGATGTAAAGAAAAAATCAGCCACATAAATTTTATTTCTATAAGTTTCATTTGTAATTGTATCTCCATTTTGATTTAAAAAAGAAAAAGAAGGAATTTTGTGTTTATTATTTAGTTCATTTGAATCATTGAACCATCTTGGTGTATAATCAGATGAAATAAAATAAGGTAATTTGTTTTTTAATAGATTATCATTTGACCTCTTGTTTTCTTGTTTTAGACAAGAATAAAACAAGATTAAGAAACAAATAATTAACAAATTTCTCATTTAATTTCATTTTTATCTGAAGTAACAGTATAGCATTTCTTTAATCCTATTAGGCCATAACGTTCTTCATCAACAACTACATAATTGGCTTTAATAGCTCCGTTTGGTTTAAATAGTTTTTGTGGCCCATCCTCTATTCCTTTTTTAAAATTAAAATCTTTAGCAAGTTGCCCGTTTGGATACCATTCTTTAACTGATCCATTATACATTCCTTTATCATTAAAATGGTACCTAAATTTTAATTGTCTATTGTTCCACCAAGATTGATGAGTTCCAATTTTTACGCCATTTTTGAAATGTCTTAAAATTGATATAGAGTCATTTGAAAACCAATGTTTTTCATAACCATTTTTACGACCTTCTAAAAATTGTTTTTCACTCTTAAGTTTACCATTAGAATAGGTTTCAAATACAATACCCGAAAAATTGGTATTGTTATGTCTTAAAGTCCCATTAATTATTTCAAAATTAGGATTAAGAACAGAAGCTCTCATGATTCCATGATTATTTATATTAGAGCAGCTAATTAGTAATATGAATATGTATAATAATTTATATTTTGAAAACATTTTTATTGTGAAATATTACCTGGAGTTCCAAAATAGCCATTCCCATTAATATAGGGGTCTTGAGTGGTAATATGATAATGATAAATTCCATTAGGGAAATCTGCTGTTACTCCTGCATGACCATGATAGTCATCAAGATCGTTATTAGTGACTTCACTCCCATTTTCTATGGGTCCATAAACCGGAAATCCATCTGCTAATAATCCTAAAAAAGCATTATCCCCAAACTGTTCAGTAAGATATGCTGGTTCTATATGATAATGATAATTTCCCATTCCAGCAGGATGACCAAGGTATTGATCAAAAGAATTTATTTCATTTGTTAAAGGACTGTTTCCTGCGGCATATTGATTAAAGAAAACTACACCATTTCTAGCAATTCCCATAGGTCCAAGATTAGTAGCTCTATGATTTGAAGCTTCTTTAGGAAAAAGAGGAATTGTAAATGTAATATTTTGTTCTTCTATTCTGTTAGGGTTTAAATTGAATTGCGGATTTGTTCCATTGTAAGGTTCGAATAATTCATTTTCCCATTCAGTGTCAAGATAATACGGTGATTTATGATTTGGCAGGTCATTTGTATTGAAAATTACTGTATTTCCATTAATTTCATACGACATACCAATGCTATTAAATTTACTTAATATTGGAGAAATATCGTAATTCGTTATAGGAGTTGCTTCTTCCTCATCTATAATTACAGAAGAACTTTCATCCCCTGAACAACTTTGAATACATAATAATGATAGTGAAAGCAGTTGAATTTTAAAAATTGATTGTAGTAATTTCATAATTTAAATTATTATATTACTACTATGACTATTGATTTTAAAAAAAGTTTAAGCTAACTAGAAATTAATACAGAATTGTTAATAGATATTTGGTAAACTTCACCAATCTATTCTATAATATAAAACTTTTTAAAAGACTAATATCTATTAGATTGATAATGTTTTTTATTGTAAAGATGTAATACTGTTAAGGCTAAAGCTGGAAAGTATATGAAATTCTCATTTATAGGAAGCCATGCTATTTTTTCATTTAGGATAATAAAAAATAATAAAAACCAAAAGAACCATAAAGAAGCTTTCATTAATTTGCTAGATGATGTACGTGTCGAATTATATATAGCAAAAAAAGATATGATAACAAATAATATATCAATTAACTTCCACCATGTTGGAGGTGCACTACAACAGTTTAAAGATCCTGCTTGTGCAATAAAAATTAATGGTGTAGATATACAATGTAAAAGACATAATGTACTTGCAATAGCTCCTACATTGTCCGGTTTTTGATTTACTAATATCATTGATTTTTTTTAAAAATAAGCTTCAAGCAAAAATAAATAATTTTTTTTTATTGCAACTATGTTGCACTATATTTGTTTGATGGGAATTATAAGAAAAACTAAGTCTGTGGAAATTCTTCTTAATGAGTTTAATAAAAATTCATCTGCAATTTCAGTAACAGAATTAATTACTCGACTTAACTCAAAATTCAACAAAACAACTATCTATCGTGTTTTGGATAGACTTGAAGACGATGGCATATTGCATTCTTTTCTTGGTAAAAATGGGCTAAAATGGTATGCAAAATGTATTGGATGCACGGCTAATAACCATAGTGATGTTCATCCACATTTTCAATGTCTAAATTGTGGAAAAGTTGATTGTTTATCTATTAATATTACTCTTCCAAAAATTCCTAATAGAAAAATTGAATTTTCTCAGTTTTTGATTCAAGGTCAATGTGATGAATGTTTGACTTAAAAATTATTCGATCTATATTATAATTTGGCATTATGTTTGTCCAATTATTTTTAATCTCTAAATTCCTCCTATAATGAAAAAATATTCTTTGCTATATTTAATACTATTAGTTTACAGTATATCTTTTTCTCAAGAAATCAGAGGTGTTGTATTAGATGGCAATACTAACCTTCCACTAGAATACGTTTCTGTTTAATTCGATCAAACTACAATTGGAACAACTATAAATCAAAAAGGTGAGTTTAGGTTGAATAATACGAATATTAAAACCCCTTTGATAATTTCATATTTAGGCTACAACACAAAAAGTATTAATAAATTTAGTACCAATGAAATCCAAGATTTTACGTCCATAAAAAGATGAGTTACTTCCATGCCCTTTAGAGGTAGGTAGTTTAAATTTACTGAATCTTTTAAATGTATAAAAATAACAAGAATAATATTTTAATAAAATATCTTCCGAATACCTACAAACACAAAAATCATAAATGTGTACAACAAAAAGAAAGGAATTATCATAGCTTTTAATCCCAAAACTAGAAGTATAGCAATTACCAACAACTGAAATCCTAATCCAAAAGTAGAAACGCTAGTCATTAACCAGTTTGGCAATATTATTCCTTTATCAGCATTTTTATCTAAGGTGTAAATAACTTTATCAAATACACCATATAATAATTTATATAAACTAAAAAGTATAGTGACGTGTTGTTGTTTTTCACCATCCAAAGCGATAGGTGTTTTATCTTCAAATACCCTACTGGTAGTATCTCCATCAAACCTATTTCTTAGTATTACATAATAGTAGTTGTATAACGTACCCTGCAATTGTAAACCAACAAATGCCAAAAGACAAAACCAAAAAGAAATAGTAGTTATATACCAAATAGCACTTAAAAACAAGGCGTTTAGTATAATATCTGCAACTGAATCTAAATATCTTCCTGTATAGGATGGTCTTTGTTTTACACGAGCAAGTTCACCGTCTGCAGCATCTAAAATAGATTTGAAGATTAAAAAAAATGCTGCTAACCAATAATATCCCATTATCATACAATAAATAGCAATACAACCTGAAATTATAAAAGCTATCGTTACATGAATTGGAGTAAAAGATGTGTTTTTTAATGAATTAGCTATTAACTTTGCTATAGGTCTTCCGTAATCTGAAAGATCTATGAATTGGTGTTCTTTTGGTAACTTAGACATGAAAGAAAAAAAAATCGTAATGCGGAATATACCAGATTTTTACATGTCAAATATACTCTTAAATTATATCTTTTGATAGTAATAATTACTATAGGTTTATTTTTAGGCCAATTCTCTTAATTTATTTGTTAAATTGTATCTTTAATCTGTTTACTTTTATTTTGTAATTCATATTATTAGAGACATTGTAGTACATTTACATTATAATAAATTATAACGATCTTAAATAACAATAATTAAATTTTAAATCATGAAAAATATAATCTTAAGTTTCATTTTTCTTATGGCAATTAGTTTAACAAGTTGCTCGAATAAATCAAAAAACCAAACTTCAACTACTTCAGAAGTTTCAAAAGAAATAACCCAAAAAGAAATTTCATTTGGTGTAAGGGGTAATTGTGGAATGTGTAAGACTACCATTGAAAAAGCAGCTACTAATCTAGATGGAGTTTCATCAGCATCTTGGAATGTTGATCAAAAAACAATAGTAGTTTCTTATGACAGTTCTTCCATGAATGAAATGTCAATTCATGATGCAATTGCAGCATCTGGCTATGATACAGAAAAAGTGTTAGGTAATCTTGATGCTTATAATAGTTTGCCTGGATGTTGTCAATATGACCATGAAATGGAAATGAATCAAGAAACAAAAACAGAGTAATTACTTAATTTATTAACTTATAAATCATGGTTAAGAACTATGTTGAGTTATTAATTTGTACTTATTAATTTTTAAAAATACACATTGGATTTACTTTCCGCATTCATATGGTTTTCTGGAGTAGCTTTTGTTTATTTTGGGCTCAATTGTTTTTATTCTGAGTTCATAAAAACAGAGTTTGATCGTTATAATTTACCTGGTTTCAGAAAACTTACCGGATTTCTTCAGTTATGTGGTGCATTTGGCTTACTACTAGGATTATATTACAATACAATAATCTTGTTTTTAGCATCAATTGGCTTATTTTTATTGATGTTGGGAGGCTTTATAGTTAGATTAAAAATTAAAGATAGTTTTATACAATCTTTTCCTTCTTTTGGTTTTGCTGTGCTTAATCTTTTTATTGCAATTAAAACCTTTTCAACTTATTTTTAAAGCGATAAATAAATTATAGCTAAATTCATTACCATAAACAATAATGCAGGGAATGACTTAAATAATGGATCTTTTATTTTAACATGCATTAATATAGACCCACCTAGAAGTGTTGCCAGACCAATACCACTATACAGTGTTAGAAAATCATACTTAATTGAAATTAACAGTAAAATTGCTAATCCTACTTTAATTACAAAAATAATTTTGTAAAATGTATTTGACAATCCATAAACATTAAATTCTTCAGTAATTGTAGTCGCATCTCCCCCTCTCCAAATCGATGGCTTGTTAGGTTGAATTAACCAGACATTTATAATACTTATTCCAACTATTATTTTTAATGCAATGATGATGTATTCTTGAATTTCCATAAGTTTTGATGTGTAAATTTATTTATAAACTTTAATAATCTCAATTTAAGAGGCTCTTCTATGGAGCCTCTTAAACTTTATAATTAGTCTTTAATAAGCCCCTGTCCTTCTATCCAAGGAGCTCCTGTTTTTATAAGCTCATTTCTGAGTATAGGTAACGTTGAGTTAACTATAGGATATAATTGTTTTTTTACTTTTTTAAGTTGACTTTTAACTCTATTGAGTAATCTCATATGCTCATCTGTTGGACCATAGGTGTTTCCAAAAGCGGTCCACCCCAAAGAACCTCCATCACTAGCGGTTGGATTAGATCGCTCACCAATTTCATCTTTAATACTATTGCCCTGAAGTTCTTTATCAATGTTTAACAATGTTATTCTTGTGTCATTTAATTTTTTAAATAATTCTTTAGTTGGTCTTGAAGCTTTATTTAATGCTCTTAACATTGCATTCGTAGTTTTCAAACTCTTAGATAATGAAATATTAGTAGAAGTTAAATCTTGTTGGAAAGCAATTACAGCCTCTCTAAAATCATTTATCACTTGATTAGATTTTCTTGGCAATGCTCCCTCAAATAAGGGCACTACTTCAAAATTCACAGGACCTTGTAATGTTGTATGCATTCCATTAATTCTTTTTTCAAGGGTAACAGAATAAGTACCTGGTGTTACCATAATACCCCCTCCTCTATTAAATCCTCTTCTAGTAGATGATTGAAGACGTTCACCTCTTTTACTAGGGTAATTTAATCTCCAATTAACTCTATTAAATCCTTTTCTATTGGTTCCTTTAATAGTATTAACTACATTGCCGTTACTATCTTTAATAACGAGCATAATAGATGGTCCATTTTCTCTACCCTCCTCTTCAAGAGCACTCCATCCAGGAAATTGAGTATTTCCTTTTTTCTCTTTTGTTCTTCTTATCTCCTTTTTTGAGTTAATTTTATTTGGCATAAAATAAGTGAAATTTGCACCAAAAGGAGGGTTCTTGGCTATCCATTCAGCATCACCTTGGCTTCCCACTCTGCTAGATTGTCTATACCAATGTGCTTTTTTTACAGGAAACATAGTTGCTTCGCTAGACATCATATTTTTATTGAAAGTACGTAAAGGAGAAATATCATCTAGAATGAATATCCCTCTACCAAAAGAACCCGCAACCAAATCGTTTTCACTTCTTTGAATTTTAATGTCTCTAATAGGAATAGTTGGCATTCCCCCTTTTAATTTTACCCAGTTTTTTCCTCCATTAGTTGTAAAATAAACTCCAAACTCGGTAGCCGCAAATAATAAATTTTTATTAACATGATCTTGTACCAGTCTCCAAATTAGAAGTTTATTGGGTAAATCTCCATTGATTATTTTCCAAGATTTTCCTTTATCTGTACTTTTAATTATATAAGGACTATAGTCGCCATATTTATGATTATCTAATGCTGCATACACAACATTGGCATCAAAAAGATCTGCTCGTACATCATTTACAAAAGGAGTGTTTGGAAGTCCTTTTACAGAATTTAATACTATTTTTTTCCAAGTTCCTCCCTCATCTTCTGTTACCTGAATTAACCCATCATCTGTTCCTGCATACAATAATCCCTCTTGTTTGGGTGATTCAGCTAATGAAGTAATGGTATTATAGTTTGACATTGCTCCCACATCCCATGCATTATCCCAACTTTGGGTCTTGTCATAATAGGGGAAATTCATTCTTTCTTGATTTAATGTTAAATCAGATGATATAGGCTCCCAACCATCACCTCTATTGTCAGATTTCCATACTCTTTGAGATGCAAAATATAAACGTTTTGAGTTGTGAGAACTTACTAGAATTGGCGCATCCCAATTAAACCTTTCATACGAATCACCTTCTCTAGCTTGGGGTTGAATGAATACAGTTTCTTTAGTTTTACTATCTATTCTCCATAAAGCTCCTTGCTGAAATTCTCCATAAGAAATGTCTGGATTTCCAGGTTCTGTTGCTGTTTGTGCACCATCAGCACCAAGAGTTTTCCACCAATCAGCACTGGCTATACCATCTGAACTAATAGTTCTAGAAGGTCCTCCATGAGACCCATTATCTTGTGTTCCACCATAGACATTATAAAAAGGTTTTGCATCATCTACTGCTATTTTAAAATATTGAGTAATCGGTAAATTTCGAACATACTTCCAGCTTTTAGTTCCATCAAAACTTTCATATAAACCTCCATCTGTTCCAATCAAAAGATAATTAGGATCTGATTTTTTAAAAACAAGAGCATGACTATCGCTATGTTGATTAGAACGACGCATTCTTTCAAAAGTCTTTCCGTGATTTTTTGATTCTAAAGCACTGTTATTCATAAAATAAATCGTGCCCTCATGATGAGGAGATGCAATAATTTCTTGATAATAGTGAGGTCCTGTTCCACCTGCAACAGCATCAGATTGTTTACTCCATGTTTGCCCTCCATTTGAGGACATAAAAAAACCTCCTTTAGTTCTATCTAACTCTATGGCTGCATAAATAACATTTGAATTAAAAGGAGACATTGCCAACCCTATTTTCCCTAAATTCGAATTTGGAATTCCATTTTTTAAGGCTTTCCAAGTTTCACCACCGTCAGTACTTTTGTGCAATCCAGATCCTGGACCTCCTCCAAGATACCCAGCAACAGTTCTATGTCTCTGCCATGTTGCGGCATACAAAACATCTGGATTAGATGGATCTATGAGTAAGTCTGTGGCTCCAACCCATTCAGAATCTCCTAGGGTACGATTCCATGTTTTCCCCCCATTTATTGTTTTATATACACCTCTATCTCCTCCTTTACTCCATAAGGGCCCTTGAGAAGCTACCCAAATTACATCTGAATTCTCAGGGTGAACTATAATTTTTGATAAATGCTCAGAATTTTCTAAACCCATGTTTTTCCATGACTTACCATCATTATGACTAACATAAATACCATCACCAAATCCGGCATGTCTACCACCTACATTTTCTCCAGTACCCAACCAAATAGTACTTGGATTATTTGGGTCTATTGTTATACAACCTGTAGAATATACTTTTTGATTCTCAAAAATCGCTTTCCAAGTGGTACCTGAATTATTAGTTTTCCAAACACCTCCAGAACCCACGGCTACATACCAAACATTTTCATTGTCTGGGTGAATAGCAATATCAGCAATTCTTCCTGAGGTCATTGCTGGACCAATATTTCTAAATTTTAATCCTCCAAATAAATTAGGATTTGATTTTTGAGCTAATGCACTAAAGTCAGCTGAAAAAAAACAAATTAACATTGAAAGTAGTGTGGTTAGTTTTCTCATCTTTTAAATATTTTGAACTACAATATATAAAAAAATGAAAATATATACTTGCTTTTAATTTAATAAATTACAGGATTATATTTTAGTATAAGAAAGTTGTTTTGTAATAATTATATTTACATATGGATTCTAAATCAAAATCATTTCCAAAGAAATTGTATGCATGCTGGCATCCAGTGGGTTATAGTCAAGAAATTAAAGCAGATAAACCTTTTGGGACCATTTTATTAGATGAACCAGTGGTGATATGGAGAACTTCAGACGGCACCCCTTATGCTATGCGTGATTTATGTATTCACAGAGGAACTGCCTTATCTTTAGGTTGGGTTGAAAATGATTGTCTAGTATGCCCTTATCACGCATGGCAATATAATAATAAGGGGGCCTGTGTATTAATACCTCAGGCAAAAAAAATTGAGATACCTTCAAAAGCAAAAACACCAAGATATCATTGTCAAGAAAAGTTTGGAATAATATGGGTAGCTCTTGAAGATCCTGAGTTTGATTTACCTGTTATTCCTGAATTTGAAAATACGAACTGGAAACTTGTAAACACAGGGCCTTTTAATTGGAAATGTGATAGTTCAAGACAAGTTGAAAATTTCACAGATTTTGGTCATTTCCCATGGGTTCATCCGGGGCTATTAGGGGATCCTAAACGTCCTGAAGTACCCGAATGTAAGGTTACTACAAAAGGTTCAGTATTACACTACTCTATAGTAAGACCAGAGGCTAAAAATAGTAATGATTTTCCCATTTTTGCAAATGATAATGTAGTTAAGCCTGAACGAAAAAGTGTCTATGAACTTCATTTGCCCTATACTATAGTTCTTCGTTTAGGTTGGGGTGGCAATAAAGGGATGGTGTATTTTTTCACCTCACAGCCTATTTCAAAAAACGCTTGTAGAGGGTTTTGCATCATTGGACGAAATTATAATTTTAATGAACCAGACACCATTTTACAAGAATTTGAAAAAGTGATCTTTGATCAAGATAAGCGTATTGTTGAATCTCAAAGACCTATTCAAGTCCCTTTTGACTTGTCTGAAGAACTCCATTTAAAGTTTGATGCAGTTGCTTTAAATTACCGTAGAGCTATGAAAAAGAACGAGTTATATGAATAGAAAAACTTGACTCTAAATTGCAAAAAAATTAGTAATAAGACAAAAAAAAGGCTGTAAATAAAATATTTACAGCCTTAATGTATTTTAGAAGAGCATTACTTTTTTAAAGTAACCTTTACAGCATTCATGCCTTTCATTCCTTTTTCTAACTCAAAAGTAACTTTATCATTTTCAGCAATTTGATCAATGATACCACTAACATGGGTAAAGTATTTCTCTTGATTTTCTGTATCTATTATAAATCCAAATCCTTTTGAAGAATCAAAGAATGAAACTTTACCATTTCTAACTGGGTCAACTTTATCAGCATCTGTCATTTTAGGAACGCTAATTTCTATATTTTTAGCTTTGATTTTAACTTTTAATGACGGATCTGGAGGCGTATCTGTTAAATTACCGTTGTGGTCTACGTAAGCAAATTCAATTCCTTTACTACCATTCTCTTTTATTTCCGCTCTACGAGCTTCCATTTTTTTACGTTTATCCTCACGTTTTTTTAAACGCTTTTTTTCTTTTTCACTCTTATTAAAAGTTTGTTGAGATTTTGCCATTAGTTATTTGAAAATGATTTTTTATTTTTTCAAAGATATCTATTTACTTTATTAAAAAAAAATTATTTGTTTTCTCTAATTGGATTTGACGCTAATAAAAAGTGTAATTTTTGTATAAACTTAACAAGTCTATAAAAAATGTTACTTTTTTAAAGCATTACAGAATTTAATAACGGGTATTTTATTTTAAATTTTTGAGATTCGAATTTTTTTCTTTTTTAATCTAGTATTGTTTAATTGTTCCACTAGTCTATTGGCAATAGAAACAGGTACAGCAACAAAAGCACAATCACGTTTTAATTCTATAATCCCTAATTGATCCTTTGTTAGATTTCCTAATTTAAAAAACATTCCTGCAATATCTCCTTTAGAGATTTTATCTTTCCTTCCTCCAGAAATGAATAAAGTTTCCCAATAAGCCGCTTTTCTTTTGGCTTGTATGCTAATGTCTGTTATGGGTGCTGTTCCGATAAATTCAGGTAATTTCTCTTCTTTATATTTCAAAACATATGCAGTTCCTTTAGCAGAAACTCTTGCAGTTCTTCCATTTCTGTGTGTAAATTCTTCTTTAGATAATGGAAGCTGATAATGAATAATGTATTTCATTTCTGGAATATCGATTCCTCTTGCTGCTAAATCTGTAGCAATTAAAATTTGATTGGTGCCATTTCTAAATTTAATTAATGATCGTTCTCTATCTTTTTGCTCCATTCCCCCACTAAAACAACCATGATTTATATTTTTACTTTCTAAAAATGAGCTGACCTTTTGAATACTATCTTTAAGATTACAAAAGATAATTCCTTGATGATTGCCAATATGATTTAATAAATGTAATACTGTATTTAACTTATTTTTTGCAGGAGAAATAACTGTTTTAACTTGAAGTTTTGTAACTGAATTGCCTAAATAATTAATTGTTTTAGGTTTTTTAAGTTGAACAAAATCAGGAATCTCAACACCTTGTGTTGCTGAAGTTAAAATTCTTTTGCTGATTGTAGGAAGTTCATTAATAATACCTCTCATCTCATACTCGAAACCTACTTCTAAGGATTTATCAAACTCGTCTAGTACAATAGTTTTAATATGCTTTTTAGTGAATCGATTATTGCTAAAATGATCAGAAATTCTTCCTGGTGTTCCTATTAAAATTGCCGGTAAGTGTTTAAGTTCTATCTTGTCTTTAGCCATAGGTCTACCTCCATAAACAGCATTTATCTTGAAACCAGATCCCATAGATCTGATAACTTGTTCAATTTGAATCGCTAATTCTCTTGATGGAACTAATATCAATGCTTGAATCTCTTTAGATACAGGATCTAAAGAATTTATAAGTGGTAAAGAAAAAGCAAGAGTTTTCCCAGTTCCTGTAGGAGATAACAAAATTATATTGTTGTTTTCTTTTATAGCCTCAATGGCCTCTAGTTGCATTGGGTTTAATTCATAGATATTTAATTTTGCTAAAATAGCTTCTTGGTCTTTGATACTATTTGCCATAAAATTTACTTTCTTTCCTTTTTTAGGTTTTTTTCTAAATTTGGTTGTCGATGATTAGTTTGTGCTAAATGATTTAAATGATTAGCCAATACTTTTTCAATTAATTCTTCTTTAGTTAGATGATGAAAAATAGTTTTTACTTTAGATTTAAAATCTTCAGTAACTGTTCGGTTAGGTTTTGTTTTAAAAATTTTCCTAGCCCACAATAGGGTATTATTTTCCTCTATACTATCTGAATTAGCTTTTTTAACCTTATTAAATTTAATACCCAACTCCTGTTCAAAATCCGCTATGTCTACAACTTCTTCTTTTTGTAGGATGGTTAATGAAAGCCCTTTTGCTCCTGCTCTAGCTGTTCTTCCACTTCGATGAACATAAGCCTCATAGGTGTCTGGTAAATGATAATTAACCACATAAGAAACATTTTTCACATCTATTCCCCTAGCCGCTAAATCTGTAGCTACTAATACTTTAATATGACCTTCTCTAAACTGACCCATAACTCGATCTCTTATTCCTTGAGTTAAGCTTCCATGTATTGTGCCTGAAGAAAATTTATTTTTGGCTAAATTTTTACCTAGCTTATTAACAGCTGCTTTAGTTTTACAAAAAATAATCCCTTGTTGTTCTATCCTTTCATATAAAAAATGAAGTAAAATATCTAGTTTTTCTATTGGTTCTACAACAGAATACTGATGTGTTATTCCTTGATGGCCAATACTAGACATGTCAGTTTCTATGGTGCTTACATTTTTTGAAAGGTAATTCTGGACCAATTGTTTAATTTTTCCTGGCATTGTGGCTGTAAACATCAAAATTCTAGACGTTTTAGGAACCTCTTTAAAAATTTGCTCTACTTCAGAATGCAATGCATCAACCATTTCATCAGCTTCATCTAAAACTAAATATGAAGTATTATTAACTATAATAGATTTACGATTTATTAAATCAAGTAAACGTCCTGGAGTGGCTACTACAATATGTACAGTTCTTTTTAAGGCTTCTATTTGAGATTTGAGTGTTGCACCCCCAAAAAGCCCTATGACAGAAATTTCTGGATTGTATGATGCATATAAATTTAAATTTGTATGAATCTGTTGTCCAAGCTCTCTTGTAGGAGCTAATATTATTACTTGAATAGTATTTTTTTCAGGATTAATTAGTTGCAGTAATGGTAAACCAAAAGCTGCGGTTTTACCTGTTCCTGTTTTAGCCAACGCAACTAAATCTTTCTTTCTTTGAAGAAGAAATGGAATTACTTTCTTTTGAACCTCTGTTGGTTCAACAATGTCAATGTCTTTTAATCGAGCTTGGAGCTCCTTATTAATTCCTAAATCAGAAAATTGGTTTGACATAAAATAAATTTTTTGCAAATGTACTTACACTTTAACATCTAATAACATTAAATAGTATAATCTTATGAAATACCTATATGTTTTTAGACATAAAAGAGATGATATTCTATATATTATTTTACATTTACAGATAATTTTTTTTTATTGAAATCTTTTTCAATCATATTATTTCTTTTTTTATTTTACTCAGCTCCTGTAGAAGCGCAAAATTCTGTAGCCAGGGATTGGAATGAAGAACTTTTAGAGGCTATAAGAAACGATTTTGCTAGACCAACAGTACATGCTAGAAATTTATTTCATAGTTCTCTAATAATGTATGATACTTGGGCAATTTTTAATGATAGTGCCGAAACTGTATTTTTTGGGAAATCTTTTGGAGATTATGAATGTACTTTCAATGGTATTTCAACCCCCTCCGAAATTGATAGTGCAATTCACGAAGTGATGAGTTATGCTATGTATAGACTTTTAACGCATAGATTTACGAACTCACCAAATGCAAATACTACGCTAGAAAGCTTTACAGACCTATTAAGTTCATACGGTTATGATGAAAATATAACAACCGTAGATTACAGCAATAATTCTTTTGCTGCGCTAGGTAATTATATGGCACAAGAAATAATAAGTTTTGGATTACAAGATGGTTCAAATGAACAGAATGAATACGAAAATCAATATTATGTTCCTCAAAATGAACCATTAGTCCTAGACTTATATGAAGATAATTCCAATATTAACCCAGACAAATGGCAACCCTTAGCTTTTGACGTATTTATAGATCAAAGTGGAAATATTTATCCATTAGAAACTCCTAGTTTTTTAACCCCTGAGTGGGGTCAAGTAACTCCTTTTTCATTAAAATCACAAGATTTAGAAATTCTAAATAATGGATTTGATAGCTACATTTATAATGATCCTGGTTTTCCAGAGTTAATTCAAAATTCTTCATCTAATGGAATTGATGACCCTTATAAATGGAATTTTGCATTAGTCATTTCTTGGTCTGCACACCTAGACCCAAATGATGATAGTATTATAGATATATCTCCTGCAACTTTGGGGAATATAAATGTCTCTAACTACCCAACAACCTTTGAAGAGTATGTGAGTTTTTATAATTTCAATGAGGGTGGAGCTACTAATAATGGACATGTAAAAAACCCAATAACAGGAAACCCCTACACACCACAACTAGTTAAAAGAGGAGATTACGCTAGAGTTTTAGCTGAATTTTGGGCAGATGGTCCAGATTCAGAAACACCTCCAGGGCATTGGTTTACCATTATGAATTATGTAAGTGATCATCCACAAACAATCAAGAAATTTGGTGGTCAAGGATCCGTTATAAGTGACTTAGAGTGGGATGTAAAATCTTATTTAGTCTTAGGTGGAGCTATGCATGATTCTGCAATTAATATTTGGGGTATTAAAGGCTACTATGATTATGCAAGACCTATTTCTGCAATTCGTTATATGGCCTCAAAAGGTCAAAGCACAAACAACAGTTTATCTAATTTTGATCCTCACGGACTTCCCTTAATTCCGGGGTTAATTGAAGTAATAGAGACAGGAGATCCATTGGCTTCTGAAGATGATTCCGTTATAGGATTAATTAAAGTAAAATCTTGGAAAGGTCCAGAATATATTTCAGATCCTGAAACTGATACAGCTGGTGTAGATTGGATATTAGGAACACATTGGTGGCCCTATCAAAGACCTACATTCGTAACCCCACCTTTTGCAGGATACTTATCTGGTCATTCAACTTTTTCAAGAGCAGCAGCAGTATCATTAACAAAAATTACAGGAAGTGAATTTTTTCCAGGTGGTCTGGGTACTTTTGATGTGTTAGAAAATGAGTTTTTAGTTTTTGAAGAAGGCCCGTCAGAATCATTTACATTAGAATGGGCAACTTATCAAGACGCCTCAGATCAAACAAGTTTATCTAGAATTTGGGGTGGAATACATCCTCCAATAGACGATATAAAAGGAAGAATTATAGGAGAAAAAATTGGGAAAGAATCATTTGATTTAGCTCAGCAATATTTCACGGGTAGTCTAAGTAATTCATCGATATCAATCAATAAAATACTTACGAAAGTATATCCTATACCTGTTCAAAATACGCTTCACATCAAAACACAATTTTTAGAAGAGATTAAACTAGAAATGTATTCACTTTCTGGGAAGCTTATTTTTTCTTCCAAAAAAACAAATCATAACGGAGTTTTAGATTTAAATATAGAACATCTAGCTCAAGGGGTATACATTATTAAAGGAACATCTAATGGTAGTTCTTTAATCTTTCAAAGGAAAATTATTAAATAATTTTTTTGTTTAAAAATCTACGACTATACCTATACTAGGAATTGAAGTGCTTGTATCTTGGTTAATTTGTGACAAACTAAGTGGAGAATTTAAATTACCGTCGATATCTCTTGAAAGACCGTATTCATTTGGCCTTGGAATGCTTTGGCCAAGAACATTTTGAACTTCAAAAAAGATATTTAAACTGAATTGATTGTAATTCCACTTTTTATCTACTCGAATGTCTAATTGACTAAACGTTTCTAATTTTTCTTCTCCCAAACGCGTATAATCTAAAATGATTTCTGGATAGGAAACTAATGTTGCTTCAAGATTAGTTGGTACATAAGGTGTTTTACCTGCAAACCGATATCTAGAACTAATTTCCCAATTCTTTTTTAATTTATATCCACCAACAAAAGAAACCAAATGTCTACTATCCCAAACAGAAGGGATATAAGTGGTAGTATCAAAGCCTGTAAATTCACTAAAGAAATAGGTGTATGAGAAAATACTGTAAAAATTATTTAATAATTTTTGCTGGTATTGAAATTCTAAACCATAACTTCTACCCTTTCCTACTGTTTCTACATCTTCATTTCCCAATACTTCAAAATCTGCTCCTTTATTAGCCAATGAAACTTGATCTAATACTGATACAGGGTAATCTGTATATCTTTTGTAAAAACCCTCTAAAGATATACTTGCAGCAGGGTTTAAATAATGCTGTAATCCTATTACATAATGATCACTTTGTGTATAGTCACTGTCTTGGTTTGTAAGATTACCATTTGAATCTCTAAAACCTAAAATTGTATACGGAGGTATTTTATAATACCGTCCTGCAGTTGCGCTTATACGCCAATCATCTTTAAATTCATAGGATAATGAAAGTCTAGGAGAAAAATTTGAAATCAAGTTACTAGAAGTTGTAAAACTATCATCATCCATCCTAAATCCTAAAGATAAATCAACTTTATCATTAAAAAAAGATCGTGTTGCATTCGCAAAAAGACCATATTTCATAAAATCTATCTCGGTAGTATAAAAAATTGCATCAGCAATATTGGTTGTATTATTTGAGTAAAAAGAATGTTGAGTGTTAAAACCACCTGTAATTTTCCAATCATTTATAAATTTAGTAAGCTGATATCTAAGTTTAGACTCAGATTCTACGGCATCATTTCTAAAGATAATTCCGGTTTCGTTTTCAGGATTCAGGTAATTGGTAAAAATGTTCTCTAAACGATTATTACTCACTGTAGTTTCCATATAACCAGAACCGTCTTTAAATCTTTTTCTCCAGGTAACCCCAATAGAATTTGTTTTTTGCTGTATGAAAGGTGCCTGTTCCAAAACCGCTTGCGCTTCCTCATCATAGTCTTCTGGAGCTTCCACGCTAAAATCATCTATAGATCCTAAACCTATGAAATACAAGTCATTATATTTATCTACCTGATGTGTTAGTTTATATTGATAGTCCCAATAATCTGGCCTAATAGGTAAGCCTATCAGTTTAAATAAAGCTTGTAAATAACTTCTTCTTACAGACAATAAAAAACTGGTATTACTTTCTTTCTTTTTATTTTTGAATAACGGACCTTCAAAAGTAAATGCAGCATCTGTAGCACTAACCCTAATATTGGTATTGAATCGCTCTTTGTTCCCATCACGTTGTTTAAATTGAAGCACTCCTGATAATGGATTATCGTATTGTGCGCCAAAAGCAGATGTAGATAAGGTAACATCATTGATAAAAGCCACATTTAGTAATCCAACTGGGCCTCCAGCGCTTCCTTGTGTAGCAAAATGGTTAATATTTGGTACTTCTACTCCATCTAAATAATATACAGTTTCATTGGGTGCACCACCACGTATTATTAAATCGTTTCGAAAACCTCCTACAGAAGGAGATACCCCCGGCAGTGATTGTGCTACTTGAACAACATCATTATTTCCTCCGGGATATGTAGCTATTTCTACAGCAGACAAAGATTGAGTAGATAAGGGAGTTTCTTTAGGCCGACTAATTTTATTTTTATTAGACACTACTACCTCCTCTAAAGATTCGGAAGATGTAATTAAAATAAAATTAAACGATCGATTCCCCTTTGATTTAATAATAATATTAAATTTTGTTTGTGAGTCAAAACCAACAAAACTAGCAGTTAAATTGTAGGAGCCTGGCACAACATTAGTAATTTGAAAAGTACCATCTTCCTCAGATATACTTCCTTGGTTTGTATTTAAATATACAGATGCTGCAAATATTGGAGCCCCTTTCTCATCAACCACTTTTCCTCGAATACTTGTTTTTACCTGAGCAAAAGAAGCAGCAGAAATAAGTATAACAATAAAAAGAAATTGAATAATTTTTAGCTTGGTATTCATGAAAAAATATTGATAAATTATGGATACAAAAATACCTTTTTTATGATATTGCAAACTGATTTATTTTTTTTTGTCTAGATTTAAAGAAGAATTTATTAAAATTTTAACATCATGACAAATTACTTAAGAAAACCTACAGGTCTATTTTGGATCATTAGCAGTATGGCTCTTGTTTGGAATTTAATGGGAGTTTTTAATTATTTAACTCAGGCATTTATGACCAATGAGGTGTTGGCCTCTCTTCCTAAAGACCAGCAGCTTTTATATGAAGATGTTCCTGCATGGGTAACAGCAGCATTTGCTACTGCAGTATTTTCAGGAACCCTAGGGGCTTTATTATTGTTGTTAAAGAAAAAAATTGCTTCAACTTTCTTTATCCTATCATTTATAGGAATTATAATACAAATGACCTATGGTCTATTGATAAGTGAGAATACAAATGGTTATGGACCACTAGGTCTAATAATGCCCCTAATGATTATTGCTATTGGTGGATATTTAATTTGGTATTCAAAAAAGGCAGCTGAGCATAGATGGTTATCTTAACTAAACCTTAGTTTCCGTAAATTTAATGTTCAGATCTTTTTCTATTTCATGAACTCGCTGAAGTTCATTTGAAAGAATTAATGCTAAAGAAATTCCTTTTTTACCTGCTCTAGCTGTTCTTCCACTTCTGTGCGTATAATAATCTAATTGATCTGGTAATTGATGATGGATTACAAAAGCTAGATCCCTAACATCTATACCCCTTGCAGATACATCTGTAGAAATTAAATATTGTAAACTTTCATTTTTAAAAGCTCGCATTACTTTATCTCGCTCTTTTTGCTGCATATCGCCTTCTAAAGCTCCAATAGAAAAACCTTCTTCTTGAAGGAGTTTATTTAGATTTTGAGTTCCTGCCTTAGTTCTACAAAAAATAATTCCTCGTGACTCCTGTCTTAATTCTAAAAAACGAATAATGGTCTTTGCTTTTTCCTTTATAGTTGTTTTAACAAATTGATGGCTAATATTTGAGTTCACCGTAGAATTTCTATCGATTTCTACACGTGGTGCATTCGAATCCATATAAGTCTTTATAATTCTTTGAATTTCTTCAGGCATTGTAGCCGAAAACAACCAAGTATTTCTTTGGCCTGAGGTATATTTTAAAATTCTATTTAAATCTTGTTTAAAACCCATACTCAACATTTCATCTGCTTCATCTAAAACAAGGGTTTTAATTTCTTTTAAATTGATATTTCCTCGCTCTATCAAATCTATTAAACGTCCAGGAGTAGCAACAATTACATGTGTGGTTCTTTCTAAATTATGAATTTGCCGATCTATCTTTTCGCCTCCATATACAGCCTCTACAAACACCTTATGATCATAATATTTCGTATACTTAAAGAGTTGTTTTTTTATTTGTTGAACCAATTCTCGAGTAGGCGATAAAATAAGGGCTTGAACAGCAGTATTACTAGGATCTATTTGCTGAACTATTGGCAAACCAAAAGCAGCTGTTTTACCAGTTCCTGTTTGTGCTAACCCAACAAAATCTGTTCTTTTACCTAATAAAATTGGAAGGGTTTTCTCTTGAATTTCAGAAGGGGTATGTATTCCTAATTCTTTGATCGATTGTATGAAGGGTTTTTTTACACCTAAGGTAGCAAATGTGCTCATAATTGAATTAAATTTCAGAAAAGCAAAGGTACAGTTATTTGGGAGCTAACATCATTAAAATTTGATCTGTTATTCGAGTAGGTTTGAAGCTTTTAGAATTTACTAAACAAAAAGTTGTTTGAGCTTTAACAATACATTTATTGTTCTTATAAAACTCTACATGACGAATAGATCGTATACCTCCTGTTTTCCCAACCCAGGTTTTAGCTACAATTGAGTCGCCAAGTAAGGCCTGACCTACATAATCTATTTCATGCCTAATAACCACCCAAACATAAGCAGAAGTATCTATATCTTGCTTCAGTTGTGTCCAATGCAAGTTTGCAATGTTTTGAATCCACTGAAGGTATACCACGTTATTTACATGGTTCAGTTCATCTATATCGGATGTTACTACAGTATAGTTAGTTTCAAAAACACTCATTAGACAAACTTAAAAGAAAATTGTGGATATGTTAATTAATCCATAAATATATTTACAATTAAATTTGACACCCTTATTATACAGATATTTGTAACACCTTATGACAGATACCACCAATAGTTTAGGAACTCAAAAAATAAGTAAACTTCTCATTAAACAAGCAATCCCTGCCTCAATTGGTATTTTAGTGATGTCCTTAAACATGATTGTGGACACCATTTTTGTAGGCCAATGGATTGGCTCTATGGCTATAGCAGCAATTACAGTAGTTTTACCTATTGTTTTCTTAATATCGTCTATAGGGATGGGAATTGGTATTGGAGGTAGTTCAATTATTTCTAGAGCTTTTGGTGCAAAAGATGTAAACAAAGCCTACTTAACTTTTGGAAATCAAATTTCTTTAACACTTGTACTCTCTATTTTCTTTGTAAGTATAGGGATTCTATTTTACAAACCTCTACTCCTATTATTTGGTGCCAATGGAGCAATTTTAGATCCTGCAACAGCCTATTTTAATGTAGTCCTATATGGTGTTCCTTTTTTAGCCTTTGCCATGATGGGTAACCCAGTTATTAGAGCAGAAGGAAAACCTAAATTTGCTATGTATGCAATGATTTTACCTGCTATTTCTAACATCCTATTAGATATTATCTTTATTAAATTTTTAGGTTTAGGGATGTTTGGTGCCGGTTTAGCAACCTCCATTTCTTATGCAGTGTGCGGGCTTTTTATTTTTAGTTTCTTTCTCTCATCAAAGAGTGAATTAGTTATTAAACCCAATTATTTTTTACTAAAACTAAGCATAGTAAAAGAAATTATTCAACTTGGAGGAGTTACTATTGCACGGCAAGGAACCATTAGTGTGTTGATGATTGTTTTAAACGCTACATTATTTACTTATGGTGGCGAAAATGCCATAGCTGTGTATGGTATTATTAATAGAGTAATGATGTTTGCTTTATTCCCTGTATTAGGAGTAACACAAGGTTTTCTTCCCATAGCTGGATATAATTATGGTGCTAAAAATAATGATAGAGTAAAAGAAGTGATAAAAAAGGCGATACTCTATGGTAGTGCTGTAGCCACACTAATCTTTTTAGGAATCATTACTTTTCCAGAGGCCATTGCTTCTATATTTACCTCAGACGCTGCATTAATTGAAGAAACACCAAAAGCCTTAATGTATGTATTTTTGGCCACTCCTGTAATTACAGCACAACTCATTGGTTCTGCTTACTTTCAAGCAGCTGGTAAAGCCCTTCCTGCCCTACTCTTAACCCTTCTTAAACAAGGAATATTCTTAATACCGTTGGTGTTTCTCTTGCCTAAATTTTTTGGCTTAAATGGAGTTTGGTTTTCTTTTCCAATCGCAGATGTTTTGGCCACGTTTGTTACGCTTACCTTCTTGCGTTTAGAAGTACGCAAAAACCTTAATTAACTAGAGTTTTTTTTTATTCCTATAAATAGGGAGCTATATATTTTACGATGTATGATGATATGCAGAGCCACATACACGAACCGTTGCTAAAAAACATATAAAAATGGCTTATGAAATAAAAGGTTATCTTATATTAGTGATTGGAATATGTTGCTCAATTTATCTGCTATATAAATTTTAAAAAAATAATATGGTATAACGTTGTATGAATTAAATGTCTACAAAAAGCCCTCTCTTATATTAACTTTTGCATATAATATCAATGACAAAAAAAAA
>CESU01041547.1_pt1 | contig 23962 bp, 22 predicted proteins | sample 531141 | NCBI WGS metagenome assembly CESU01 (sample SAMEA2621401, study PRJEB7988) | marine metagenome | isolation source: saline water (ENVO:00002010), including
GCACCTGCTATCTCACCTAAATCTAATTGAACATTTAAGTCTCTTAATCTTGAGTCTTCTTCCGCTACAGCTTTGTCTATTGCTTGCAATTCTTGACCCATAGCTGTACGTACTTGACCTTGAGCCGCTGTTTGTGCTTGTTGTAATCTACCTGCTGTAGCTGCCACACCTCTTTGGTCTCCCTCTTGTGCCGCCTGCAAAGCTGTAGCTCCCTGTTGAAGCAGTGCTTCTCTTTGTAATTCATATGGTTCCTTCTTAATAGAAAGCTCTTCCATATAATTTATATCTAATCTTTTTCTTGCTGTACGCATCATCATATCTGCCTTAGACTCAGCATCTCTCTGTGCTTTTTTAGATTTACCTGCTTGAGCAAAAGAAAATGCAGTTCCACCTGCTGCTAAAGCTACTGATGCTATTCCTAAAGCTAAACCTGTCATCTGTTGTGCCTCAACTTCTATTGTAGCTACCCTAAGTATTTCTATAATTAATCCTGACATATTAGTTGTTGTTTTAAAATAATGTGTTCAGGCAAATCCATATAGTCTTCTGTATAAATATCTTTTTCTGCCTCTTCTACTGTTTTTTTATCAGTCTTGTAAACACAAGACCAAATGCAATCTTCGTGCATATATGCAACCCTTTGTGTCCCTGCTTCGGTTTGTACCACCATAGGTGCTTTAATTCTTTTTATCTCACCTGTATCTATTAACACAGACATCTCTCCCTTCATAAAAAAAGAAGGATGATTTTTCAAATGTATAAAGCTTACCACCAAGGAACCTTTTGGCATAAACAATTCTCGTGTATATAAACCATCTTTTATATGGTGCGTTACAGGAAAAACTTTCTGCATCTCATCGGTATGATGGACAACAGCTCCATTAATAGTTTCTAAGTTTTGTTTAAATTCAGCAATTGCCTCCCATAATAATCCTCGGTCAACATCAATTAACTCTAGAAAATGTTCAGCAGACTTTTGCTTTTTTTTAAACAAACTTAATATACCCATATATTACACAAAGATAGTAAATTTTAAGGAAAACTTTTCATTGCCTCTGATTCCACTGCAAATAGTTCTGAAGCTGTAGTAACATCTAGTGTCAACTCAAATACGCAGTAGTGTCCTAGAACACCATGTGATTCTGCTGTTGGATTTTTAATAAAGAACCAATAGCCATCTACAGCAGGAATAAAAGTAGGTTGAGGTGCCCCTGCAAAACCACCTGTTGCTGCTGCTGTTGTGTTTATTTTAATATTATTTTGCCCTGCAGGAAGGTTAACTATGGTTTCTGTTAGAACTCCCACAAATTGAGGTGTATCATAGTTGGGTCCTACAGCGTAATACATATAATCACCTGCAGTAATTATACTTCCTATAGATATACTAGTATCGAAGCCTATGGAAACATCTGCAGGGTCTAGTGAGTCAATAGTATTATTTACACCAAGACCGTTTACACTTCTTAGCTCCCATTGAGTTTCATTGGTATCAGGTCCTGTAGGTCCGTCACTTCTAACGAATCCAAACCACGCCCCTTCTTTTTTAACAAAGTAATTTACATCTATCTCACCATCTAATTGTATATCCGTAAACAACTTCGCACCCCAAGCATCATCGCTTTCAAGGTTTAATGTTTTAAAAATTTTATTTTGTAAAGGCTCTTGATTAAAAACACTTGTTATTCTAGATGGGTAATTAACTCCATAGTAATTATTTCTTGACTCATTTGTATTGTGTCTCCATAGATTACCTTTATTAAAGCTATATAAGTATTGATTCATTCCTTTAAGAAACTCTGCACCATATGAATAGAATGATGGAAACCCTTGTGAGTCTTCACTATAAGTTATAGTCGGTTTACTTATTTTAGTTTCGCTTATGGACATGGTGTTATATTTGCTATTACTCCGTTAGTGTTTACTTCTACAATTGCTTTTCCTGATGGAGGATTCATTACATATGTACCTGCAGGCAGCGGTGTTACACCGCTACTATCTTGGAAAACAAATTCATTTCTTTCAGGTTCACCCGGAGTGTTTAAGTAGTTAGGTGCGTGAAAAAAGAACGTAGGGAATGAAGTTGTTGCACAATTATCTGAGTTAAGATTTACAGATACTGATGGTAATGCAGCAGGGCAATTTATTTCTATATTCCAACCTGTACTACAGTAGCCCACAACTTCTACCTCACAAGAATCACTATTATTATTTACTCTAGGAATAACTAATGTAGAATAGCCGGGACCTGCTGCTTGTAAAAACACATCTGCAGATGTTCCTGTTGCGGTTCCACTATTTCCAACAGTATCAAAAACTCCTGTTGTAGGATTGTATACTTTTTCCTCTAGACCTGTATATCCTCCTGCATTTAGTTGTGCCCCTACTCCCGGTGTACAGTCATTAGAAGAATTTCCCATTACAGTTAAATTACCCGGTGCGGCTGCGGCATAACCAAATACGTTTGAAGTAAACTCATTATACACCACTCCATCAAATGTAGCTCTACATCCATCAGGGACGCTTACAGGGTCAAAGTAAATTATTATAGCACCAAAGTCTCCACCTGTACTAAACGTCAGCTTATAAACTCCTGTGCTACCACCTGCGTTAATAGTAGAGTCACAAGGGGCAAAGCACGATGGGCATGGGGTTGCTATTGAAAGAACACATCCAATCTGTTGCCTACATACAGTACCATCAGAATAAAATCCATCAGATGCACATATAGTTAAGTCCACATCAGTATATACTACAGATGCAGTAGATAAAGTGGGTCCGTCTATAAAATAATTTCCTAAGCTTGCTGCCATATCTTTTATTTATGTTGGTGTACAATCACACGTTTGAAATGTTACACTAAAGTTAAGAGGTTCTTGAGTAAAATCTTGAAGACATACTATCTGTACACCACCTGCTGTTATATTAAAACTCTGAGCTATATTAAAGCAATCTACGTATGAAAATAATTTAGTAGTTGCAGTAATGTTTTCTACAAAGTATGCGTTACAGCATTGTCCACTTTCATTACCTCCTTTAGACGCAGTAACAGGGTCTAATGTTGTGGCTACAATTTCATACTTACACCCTATGAATGCACCGCCTGTTAAATTAACAAGCTGTCCTATGCTTTCTCCATCAAAACTTATGATTTGTGTGTCAGGAGTTCCTGTGTTTGGCTCTTGACATCTTTCAACTATTAAATTTAAAGAGCATCCACAAAAATGTGTTGCTGTTATATTTGTCAATGTTGAAATACTGTTTGCACAAACCTGTATAGATTGTCCTGCAGGAACAGTTCCGTTTTGAACAGCTCCTAAACAATCTACATAACTATAAGTACCCGATGAAAGACCATCTGCTGAAAATTGATATTGGTCACATACTTGGGAACAATCTGTTTTTGTCCCTTCTATGTTAGATACGGTATCTGTTACACTAGCTTGAGTCACAGCAGTAACCACATACGTACAACTAGGATTAATTGTTAAGTTAACAAAAGACCCGACAGTCACCCCTGAAGTAGGAGGTATTACCTCGGTTAATGGACTAGTTGTTGTTGATAGTGAATCATAGCATAATTCAACTAATAAGTTATCTGTTGGTTCCGGGTCAGGGTCACAATCACAACATGCCTCTTCACAAGAAACGTCAGAGAAACATAACTCTATAGGCGTTGGTTCTCTATAATCCCAAATTAAATACAAGAATTCATCACTAGTATTAGGCATAGGGAAGTTAGACTGATATGTAGGTGCCGCCCCCGATATAGGAGTTGATGTTGTTGCAACATTTAATAACGCCTGAATCTGAGTAGGTGTGTTAGTATAAAGAGTTGAGCCTCTGTGATATTTAAATTTATTCAGAGCAGGATTAAATATAAAGTCATCACCTAACGCAGAGATTTTGTTGCTAATAATTCTTACAGTAGCACCATTGGCAGGAATTAAATTTCCACCTTGAGGTGCTGATGTAGATGTATATTGAGAAACAATCAAACCTGTTCCACTATTAAATTCTATTTGTTCTGACTGTAACGCACTAGTAAACGTACCATCAAGCCAACGATACTCGTTATGAACAAACTGACCTTCCTCATTGTTAGATGTTATTGCTACTTGAATAATAGTTATTGTTGGTGCATCGGGACAGTTTACAGTAATCTCTACTAAGGTGCTTGAAGAAGAAACATATGCTCCAAAATTAACAATTAATTCTTCTTCAGATACAATGTTTTTATCAAATGTAATAGAAACCAATCCGTCAGATGTAATGTTACCACTAAAAACCACAGCTCCATTGTATGTACCTGTATAAGGAATATCCACTCCGCTATAATCTGTAACAAAAAATGAAACAGTAACAGGACCTACTAAATTACCAAGCTGATATATAAACTGTTCTGACTCTCCATTTAAAGTTATGGTTCTTGAAATACCGCAATTTATTTCTTGTGGTAACTGAGGTATCTTTATATTAGAATTGGTCAATACGTACTCATTCATGTATGGGTCATATCCACCTAATTTAAAGGTATTAAAATCTTCAATAAACAAATCTCTAAAGAAAGACCTCATCCCAAACTCAGATATAACTTGAAGTTGTTCTGATTGAGCTGAGCTTCCTTTTAATTGAATGACTGCTCCACGCTTTGAATCTGTAAAAAATTTATCAGCTCCCCAAACAGCATAACTCTCAGGGTTATTACTATTTCCGTAATCTTCTATTCTAGCAATCTGTGTTCCTAAAACTTCAGGCACAGAGGTGACTGCTCCACCACCTGTAGAATCAGATAGTAAATTTTTACCCTGCAAGACATAAGAAATTTTATCTTCTTGTAGTGTTAGTATATCAGTTTCCCTACCGTCTAATACAGTAATGGGACCATAAGAATCCTCAAGTGGTTTAAAGTTTAATAGTCCTAAATTAAATTCATTTAGTTTATTTAAGTTTGTTTCATCATTAAAGACACCGCTATAAGTAATATCCGCAAATCTATGTGCTTGCTTGTAGTCTTGAGCTGATGTACTTGTTACCCTGTTTCCAAGAGTTAAAGGTTTACCTACTATAGAGTCTTCTATCTTAAAACTTTCAACTCCATTTCCAAATGTGTAACAATTAAAAAATTCTGTATCTATAATAGCAGGTACTGAGTCAGTTTGATTTTGAACGTTACCCTCGTGTATTGGTCCACTTAATGTGGTGTATCCAATAGTAATATTTGCTATGTTTGAAGGAGGAGTTGTTGGGCTTACTACGGCTGAATTACAATCTCCATAAACTGTCGTTATTCCTGCACCGGGATTTACTGTTACACTTGTGGTAACTCCTTCTATATCATAATCAAAAACTATAGGACTAGGTTCAGCCGCATCTACTTCTAATTTTATTTCACACTCTTCATTAGAAATTTTAAAAGTTGTCGGTGACTCATACCATAAATCAGGCAATGCATCTTGAGGTTCTGATTCAAAAACTATTAAAGCATCTGACCTTATTATAGATACTTCTACCTCTAAGGTAGACCTTCTGTTTCTGTTTTTTCCGCAACCCTTTGTACCTGTAAACCCCAATACTTGTTTACCTGATAGTGTGTCATCAGTTCCTGCATAATCTAAAAACTGTATGTAATTAAATCCTAGAGCACAAGGAAGGGAAGTAACTGTAATTGTTGTTCCAAAAACAACTTGTGTATTAAAACCTCCGATTGCAGGAAGGTACTCAAACTCTGATGGTGAGTCGCTTGTGTCTGTTCTACACTCAGCTGTAGATGTTAATCCTCCTATATTATCTCCATCCCAAAAAGCTTTTAAACTAGAGTAGTCTTCACTAGCAACAACTTCAGCCTCCCATACACACTCTCTTAACTCACATTGGTTACCTCCTGAAGCACCGTTCCTTTTATTAAAATAATTAATCTGAATTGTAGAACCTTCAGGAATTTCAAAAGGAAGGAAGGCAAATGTTGCAGGGTCAAGTGGGTCATATGTTGTTACATCAAAATCAGGGTTCGGTAAAGAACACACATCTAAAGTTACTTTTGGACAACTTTTTCTTGTCCCGTTTCTACCTGATTTATCATCTTCAATTACAGGATTTTCTCCTAAAGAAGTTGCAATACGATTAGTTGCAATTCTCATATAAGTTCCCGAAGGAACCACAGCTTCGTTACCTGCAACATCAGCAGGTGGTGGTTGTATAAAGTCTGCTAATTTAGCGTCTTTATCTAGAACCGTTACTGTAGTACATCTTTGCTTTGGACCATTAGTATCTGCTTTAACTAAAAGCTTATCTCCTATTTCAATTTTTTGAGAGTTTTCACCATTAAGTAAAAACCAAGTTGACCCAAGAGAAGCATCTCTGAAAAACAAGTTACTATAAATAATGTCATAGTTTTCTTTATCAGGTTTAATACAAAATTTATAATACTTTGCCCAAGCAGGAGGAAGTTGTGTTGTAGGTATTTTTACTTGTATAGTATTTTGGTCTGTTAGATTTCCACATGGAACATATTGTGTATTATTCTCACTCACTAAAGCTGTTGTAGCTCTTGAGAATTCATCCATATAAATAATACCAACCTCATATCCTCTATTGCTATGTAGACTTGTGGCGTTTGCAATCTTAGTATACTCAGCTTCAGCCAAACTTATTGTTAAGTATTCATAAGCCACATTAGTAGGGTCTAATTGGTCAACATATTGTAATGCGTTTATTTGTATTTTTAGTGTATCAGGTTCTGTTGGAGAAACTATAATTTCAAAAGGTTGGTTTATACCTGTGATACCACTTGATTGTTTTTGATAATTAATATCAAGTACAAGTTCAGCGGCACAATTAAGTTCATCTGTTAATGATGTTCCGTCACATGCGTCTAAAAAAACAGGTTCCAATAATTGTATAGCATCAATAAAGTCTTGGTCTTGAGCCAATTCAAATATATTATTATAGGCTTGTCTTAATCTATATTGAAAATTTAATTGAATAGCGTCATTGGTTTCTGTAAGTTGGTCAAACGAAGCGTCCCAAGAGTCGTGTATTAAATCAAGTTCAATAGCTATTCCTGCTCCTTGAACTAATTCCGCTCCTGTAAAGTCAACCTCTACAACAACATCAGTAATGTTTCTAGTAGTTCCTGATATTGTATATTGCCCTGAACTTTTTGATTGCTCTAGTGCTCTAAATTCAACCGCTTCACTAATAAGTTCTGTATTGTATTCTAACTTTAATGGTTCTCCTGTATAATCTATTAGGTCACGACCTTCAAAGTAATTACCATACATTAAACGATTCCCCATTAAAGTTTGTGCCTTAGCCTTTAACGGTACATTGTCAAACAATCTTAAAATTTCTGTATCAGCTAATACAGTAAATATTTTACTGTTACTGAAAGTATATAAAGATTCTGTGTTGTTAGCTATACCAAGGTCAGATTTATTAAGCTTCTCTATAACCTTAATAACGTTTGTGCTTATATCTTTAAACAATAAATCTACACCAACAACAAGTTCTCCTCCACTATTATACGTTATCTCACAAATATTCGTAGTATTTAACATACCTTGATTATTAGCTTGACCTGAACTATAATTAAAAGGACCCGGAATAAAAGAGGGTGCACTAAATGGGGAGGTAGCAGAGTATTCATTATCTGCATATCTATATCTGTACCCAAAAGATACAAATCTATTTTCTAAATAATTATTTTCTCCTGCCCCTTTTTTTGGTTCAATCAAAGGAGATGTGTAGGGAGGTCTTTTGATTACAAGTATAGCCTCTGCTGAAAATTGGTCAACAAAAGCAGGTGTTGGGTTTACATAATTTCTATTAACATTAATAAACCTAGGCGGATTAAAGTTGTCTGTGAAAAACAATAGTTCACCTACAAAGTCTACACCTAGCATCAACTCTTCTTTCTTAAAGTTTAATGTTGTATTAACTCCACCGCCATCATCTAAGCTTATTATATGGTATGTTAGTATCTCACTCTTGGTTTCGAATGAAACTATCATGTCACACTTACCTGTTGCTCCTAAAGTAAACGAAGGGTCATGAACAAACCAATACATTGTCTCTTGCTCACCTAAAGCAAATGCACCAATGCATCTTGCATCAGAAGAAAGCTCCACTCCATTATATAATAAAGTAGTTAAGGATTCATTTCCTTTAGAGTTTTCTACCGCACCAATCTCTGAGGCTTCAGTTGAGCCTAATCGCACATTAATAGCATCAATGTACTGACCATTAGGTAAGAGTCTTTCGTCAAGACTCTTATTCATTTTACCTGCTACAAAATTTCTTTGTACGTTTGCCATTCTATTTTATCCATTTATCTTTACCCCTCATATTCATTAATAGTCTTCCGGGATGAATATTACTTATTCTAATCTTTGCATTTCTTAATAAAGCTTGTTTGTTTTTTCTTACTCTATTAACCACATACTCCTGTACACCTAACTTTGAACTTAGAATAGCATATTCAATATATGCATAAATATATTCTTCAAATAATTTATTAACACTAACTAGAGAGTTATCTCCATTCTCCATTCCATCAGAAACATATTCTAAGATGCATTTTTGATTAGACATTCCTGAGCTAAAGTTTATGACTCCCCCTTTTTTATTTATAGAAAAAGTTGGATTAGCATTTGCAGTCTCTGTGTTTAAGCCATACCTTGCTCCAATACCATAATCAAAATACCAAGTGCCATCACAGCAGTATCCCTCTTCTCCATCAAATATACTATTCTTGTTTAAGTAAATACTTCTAAGACCACCTGTTATTCTTTCAAAATCTAAATCAGAATACTCAGGCTTTAAAATATTTCCATTAATGTCAAATAAGATACGACAATTATTGTCTTGCAGGTAGGCATCGCTCCAATTAGTTTGAATGTTTTCTGATAAAGGATAAAGCAATCCGTTTTTAAACACAGAGATTCTTACCCAATTAACATAATCAGGAGGCAGTACAAACCTTAAGGTATCACAAACATCAAGCTCTAATATTTTTATTTCTTTAAAAGCATCATAGTTTAGTTCTTGTATACCTCTCTTTGCATGAAACAAAATCTTATATCTCTCTTCATTATTTACTAAGGAGTGATTACCTGAGTACATTAATAAGAAGTTAGTCACAATATCTTCTAAGCTTACATATTGATATGAACCCCAATTAGCATCTTCAGGTGGATTACCTCCGTTTTCGTAATATTGATATGGTGTTATATACATAAACTATTATTTTTCATTGTTGTCTTCATACTGCTCATTTGCTTGTGCAAATTGTACTGCAGCTATTTCTCTTATTGACATACCTGCGTATTGTAAAATTTTCATTACCACAGTTGGCTCGTCATCTAATGGTAGCTCAAGGTCTTGATAAGATGGGTTGGACTGATTGAACACAGGCTCTCCTCCCGACAAGGAAGTGTACGTCCATTGAGGGTCAAAGGGATATCTTATATACTGACAAATAACTTGTCCCGGATTGTTAATCGTAGGAGGGAATATGTCGCTAGATAAATTCTCTGTTGTGTATGCAGGGTATCCTAGACTTGGTGAAGTTAAGATAGAATTATTTAACAAAGTTATCTTACTATGTGTAACCTTTTCTATTTCTTTGTACTTGTACTGCTGATATACAGTATAATCTAAAGGGAATCCAAAAACTACATTAGGAGTTATTCTTAAACTTGTCGCACTTATTATTTGAATTATAGAAAGGTTGTAAGCAATACCCCCTACTGTAATTCCCACTATATCGCCAACTGAAACACCATCTGTTATAAAGTCAGCTGTAGCATCTATAACTGCATTTGAACCACCAACTGTCGCTGTAGTTGTTCCGCTTGCTAAAATCACATCATTAACAAGCATCTTATTAATTAAAAAATAATCGTTGTTGGTAGTTAATAAGGATGGCAATAAATAATTATTAGTGCTTGGGGAACTTTGAATTAAAGGTAATGTTACTGAAAATGTATTGATTACCTCCTCATATCCTTTTGTAATGTCAGCGTATCCTGTGCCTGATAATCTCTTGTTTTCTTTGTTTAGTTGGTAGTTATATTGATAAAAATAATCTTCAAATATATCCATCTGTGCTTGCTTAGCAAACAGGTTAAAGTCTTGAGGAGATATGTATCCATAATTATTTTTATTAAGAATAGCTAATACTGTATTTCGTACCGAATTTATCATTCATAAATAATTTTACACAAAGATAAGAAAAAAAAAAAGACCCCTTTGTTTTAAAGAGGTCTCCTAGAATTAATGATTATAATAATCTAACTCAATTGTTTTTCTAAATATTCAAGTTTCTCAACCCCTTCATCAGATTGAAAGTAAGAAGAAATGACATGCATTGGGTCTTCACCAAACGGTATTGTCAATAATCTTTTTTTGTTTGAAGGTAGATTAAAGTATACATCTTTATTTTTATTTCTGTACGCTAATAATCTTTCATCAAAACATTTTTGAATTGTAGAATGTAATTTTAAAGAAGGGTCATCTAAAGCTTGTAGGAATTCTGCAGGATAGTTTCTTGCATAAACCAACATGTCTCTTTTTAACTCAGCAGTAGACATCTTTGTAACGTCTCCTCTAAGAATAACTCTACCTAAAGATTCCATTTGTTCAATGTTTAATTGTTTTGCTGCAATTAATGCATCCACCTCCACATTCATTAACTCTACTTCTTTAGCTGCATCTTTTGCGGTGTCTACCTCTTCAAATTTTACACCATTTAAAGGATGATATGCTAAGAATTTTTGTAAAGCTTGATTTTGTTTTGGAACCCTAAGTAATCCTGATTCAAATACGACAGGGGTAACAATTGCGTTACCATCTTGCTCGTCTTTAAAAGGACTCATCTGATTTGTTGCGTATCTAATTTCTCTGTTCTGACCTGTTTCTTCATCGAAGTAAAGTAATGGTCTACGCTTTGAACTCTTGGAAGGAAGCATGAAACTTAATGGAGCCATACCTCTAGTCAAACGATATATTCGTGACTTAATTTCTTTTTTGTTTTTCATTATAATAAAAATTTAATTTGATTTAAAAAAAAATAATTACCCTCGCCATTATGACGAGGGTAAATATTACTACCTATTACTACTCTTCGAATAATACAAAGTTGTTTGCACCCATAACACAAACACATCTTTCTGATAAGAAGTTTACTCTCATCTCGTCAATGTCTGTGGTTGCTGCTCCACCTGCTGAACCTGTAATCCAAGTCTTGTAACGTCTGTCTTCAGTTTCTGAAGCTCTGTAACGTACATGAAGGAAAGGACGCTTAGCGTTTTTACCAAGTACTTGGTCATAAACACTTGTTGAACCTGCCGGTACTAATAAACCTGTGATAGCACCTGAACCTGCAACAACAGGGTTGGTTGTTAAACCACCACGCATTGTTGGGTCGTTTAGGTACTTCCAATCAGACTTGTAGAAATCGTAACCTCTACGGAATCCTGTGAATCCTAAGTTAAGAGCCATTTCCTCATCGTTGTCAAATAGTCCGTAAGACGTACCACCTGCTCCGTAAGAGTTCTGTGCTGCTAACATGTCATCAATATCGAATCCAAACTGTCTGTTAACAAATATTACGTTCTCTTCAATAGAACCTTGCTTGTCTAGTCTGTCAATTACTGCATCAAAGTCAGCTAAAGCATCAGGGTTTCCACCGCCCCATAAGTTACCTCTTGTTCCTACAGCGTGGAATACACCTTCTGAACCAATGTAACCTGCAGCTGTTGCTCCTGAAGCTGCCTCTGCAGGCACTGCTTCAATCATTGCTGTCTCTAAGTAATCATCGAAACGTAAACGAGTTTCGTGCTCAGACTTTAGGTACCATAAGTAACCTGAAGCACCATCTTCTGTTGTAATTTCAATCCATCCTATTTGAGCCATATCAGAACCATTTACTAGATATGTATCTTTTAAGATAATTGGATTGTTTTCAAAGATGTAGTCATCAGATTCTAATGAACCATCCATTCCTGCTGTTCCTTTTTGGAACTCAGAACCATATATAAATACAGTTACATCACCGTTACCAACTCCTGTTCCTGCTGTTACTAAACCTGCAGCCTCATAGAAAGCTACAGAGAATTGTAAGATGTTACCACCAACAGCTACTGCTGTGATAATACCTTTGTTCTCACCTGTACCACCATTTTGATTAATCACAACAGTTTGACCAACTCTAAGAGCCGGTGCACCTTGTGCGTCAAAAGGATTGCTTCCTGTGATTACAGTACCTACAGGGTTTGCACCTATAGCTGAATCATTGATTTGAAATGTTGCTGCGTTAGCACCTGCTGCTGCTGCTGTTCCAACATCTGTATATTTAATATGTAATCTTCCTTGTTCTGCCCATTTGATGAGGTCAGAATTAGAAGGCATCTCAGCTCCTACCATTCTTAAGAATGAGCTAAGGGTTCTGTTTCCATAACGTTCAAATTCTTTCTCGTAAGTATCCGGAAGATACTGATTTAAGAAATCAAAGTTAGTAATATAATTCGACTCCAATGGAACCTTCTGAGCACTTGGCTGTAAAGAAAATCCCGGAGTTGCGTTTAAAGCTCCTGCCATTTTTTTAAATTTTTAATTATTAATTATTTTTATTGCTTCTAATTTTAAGCCCTCTCCCGTCACTTGGGTTGATTGCTCTAATTGTCATACCATCCTTCTTTGTAACTTGAGGTGCATTCCTCGTAGACATATTAACATTTTTCATTTTCTTTGTTACATCTGTCGTTCCATCAGCTTGACCCTGTTCGTAAAAGAACTTAGCAAACCTTTCAGGATTTTGAGCAACCGAAACTGCTCTGTGGTATCCTTCTGCGTCAGACACTAAACCTGTTTCTTCATCAACAAACCTTTTAAATAAGTTTGATGAATCAGAATTCAAGCGTTTAATTTCCTCCACATTCTTTGTAGGCAAAAAAGTTACTGTCTTATCTTCCCCAACCTTAAAGTCAAAACCTTTGAACTCATTGTGGAAAACATCCTCGGTCTTATTTAAGAACCAATCTCTTTTTCTTTTTGCTTCTTCATCGAATGTGTTAGCATCCTTCACATATGTATTGTAAGCTTCGAGTTGTTCTTTTTGCTCCTGAGAAAAAGTTGCCGTACTTGACTCAAGTGGCTCTTTGTACATCTCTTTTTGCGAATTGAAAAACTTTTTGGCTTTACCAATCTCTTTTTTAAAAGCTACTTTCTTTTTCTTAATTACATTTTCCTCATCAAGGTCTGCATCATAACTAAAGTCATCCATCATATAATCAATGTCTTCAGCATCTAATGCATCTTCTGTTGCGGAATAGTATTCTCTAAGAAGTTGCTTTTCGTCCATAGCTCCAAAGTCTCTATTCAACTTTGAATAGTCTGCGAAACTACGTCCTGTTTGTTTTCTGTACTCTAAATATGCCGCAACGTCTTCAGGAATTTCTGTGTTTGCTTCTTTAGTGGCAAACAAATCCTCAAACGATGTAACATCTTTATTGTATCTATTCTTAATAAATGAAAGAACGTCCTCCTCTTTTAACTCTGAAGGCTGAACAATACTTTCTTCAGTGGCTTCTGCAGACTCTGTAGGTATAGTAGTTTCCTCTTGTGAAACTACAGATACTTCAGGCTGCTCTGCTGCCCCTGTGTTGTTAGCAGCCTTATCTAAAACCGCTTCTTCTTTTTGAGCCATAGATTTTTCATCTATAGACCCAAGGTCTCTTACTTTAATTTCCATTTGATTTAATTTTTAACAAAGTTAATAAATATTTTTCGTTCAAATTATTTACTATCTTGGGTCGAACTCTGCTAGGTCAAACCCATCTAAGCTATCTTCATTTGATTCGAAATTTTTAGGTGGAAGATTATTCTTCCTTTGATTTATAAGCTGTGATTGCTCAGTATTTTGCTGTGATATTCTTTTGCCCTTAGCAGTCTCTCTTTGAGTCTCCCTACCTTGCAATGCATTTTCAGTCATACCATGTAACTGCAGATTGTAATTAAACTCTTCTGCCATTAACATCTTCTTTAAACCTGCTTCGTTGTTCATTTTCTCAATCTCAAACGCTATCTCAGCCTGCTTCAGTTGCATCTTGCTTTCCATTTCCATTTGTGCTTTCTGCATATCAGCTTGAGACTTAGCTTGTACAATTTGCATTTGCTGTTGAGAAGCTGCCTCTTGTTGCTGCATTTTCATTTTCTGCTCTTGCTCTTGCTTTTGCTTACGCTTTAATTTTAATAATTGATTAGCAAGCTTTAAGTTTTTTAATTCTCTTATGTCAATTGCATCTTCTAGATTGATATCGTTTTTAGATAATGCCATTTGAATGTTTTGCTCTAGCTGAGCCTTTTGCTCTTCATCGGGTGCAACGTCTATAAATATACCAAAGTCATATATGTATAAATCTGATATGTCATTTAGTATGCTAACATTATATTTTCCAATTTTATTAATGAAGTCATCTTTAAAGTCAGAGTATTCTAAAATATCTCCAACTCTATATGTTAATGCTTCTGATAATGTTCTATAAATATATAGTGCACCATCAAGTATATGTCTAGTTGCTACGTTAGAATTTAATGCCGCTAACTTTTGTAGCCCAACTAAAGAATTAGGGTCAGGTGAAGAAGCATCTCTTGCTTCATTCAATCCTGTCACTTGCCTAATCATACCTAGGTAGTGATTATAATTGGCGATAAGCATTTGTGTTTTTCCTGAACCTGAACTAGTAGTTAATTCTTTTATAGGAACCTTACCTTGATTGTAATCTCCTTCTTGAGTATAACTTCTACCAATAACAGAACCTGTTTGAAAATATAATCTTAAAGCATCTTCAGGATTATACGCACCACCGGTACCTAGGTCAACTTCATTTAAACCATCTGCATCAATATAAACACCATCAGGCACAACTCTAGCAATTACTTGTTGTAACTTTAAATGTGTAATCTGAATTAAATCTGCAAACGGAATCATTCGTCTAACTAAAGATTCTATATTTCCTTTATACATTCTTGGTGCTACTGCTACATAATTAGGAATAGCATGTTGACTAGCTGATTTGGGTCTTACCATGTTCTTGGCTAACTCCCATTTTAAAACAATGGTGGTTCCCATAACCATAACACCTTCGTACCATACGTCAATAGTCTTTTCAATTTTTTCAAAGTTTCCATCTTCCATTACTTCAACAGGTGGATTGAATTGGTCATCCTTTTCGATAACCTTACTACCTCCTGTTGCCATAATTTTTTTCTTGTATACTATTTTTTTTGTAGTCTTATAGTTAAAATACAAAAGAGTACAGGTATCTCTTGTAAACATATCATTCTCATAATACTGAGCCACGTTGTAATAGTCAGACCAATTTTGACTATACTTACTAATCTCTTCTAAATCTTCATTTGTTAAGGAAGGGTCAATCTTCATTAATTCAATAATGGGTAATGTCTTTACTTCACCCCAATAGAAACAATCTTTAAAGTGTGGGTCTTCTGTATAACTATAAACAACATTAGCAGGGTCAACATAAGATACCTCGACACCTGAGCCTAATAAAAACTCATGTTTAGCTATACCAATTCCTAATACTGTAATATCATAGTCACATCTTTTTCTTAAATCAATATAATGATTCTCTTCAAAGATAGTATTAATAGCCTCTTCATTAGCTATTTCTATTGAGGGCTTATAATTAATTTGCATGTATAATGAAAGTTCCTCATCTGTTTGAGGAAGTTGGTCAGGGCTAACGGTAAAAGGGTCAAAGCCTGATTGCTTTTGAACGTCTAACAAGAAGTCTTTAGAAACCATCTGTGCCTCTACCATGTCTTGATACTTACTCCTTTTAGATTGAGACATTGCATCTTGAGCATAGGCTTTTACTTTGAATAATCTATCAGACATCCCGTTTACAACTATATCTACAAATTTAGGAATAATAGGAACAGGTGTCCAATCTAAGTTTAAGTAACTTAAATCTCCATCTACTGCTATTTCATTCTTATATTTTGCTACTGACTGCTCACCCCTTGCGTATAAACGCAGTCTGTGAAAGTTACGGAATTGATTGTAGAATCTACAACCTGAACCATCCCTTCTAAACCACTCATATTGTATGGCTTGACCTATTTGTAATCCATACTCCTTAGTTTCCTTTTCAGCGTCAGATACAAATTGACTTGGGAAAGCTGCAGATTTTATATTTACCTTTACATCTTTCATCTAATTATTTCGCTTTTTATGCCGGTATTAGTATACCTTGCAAAGTTAAGTTTTATTTTTGACTCTTTTCTTTCAGTTACATATAAGTGTTTTTGACATGCCATTATAGCTAAACCTGAACTAATACTAGCGTCATACTTGGTTCTATTGTTAATATCAAATTTTGCCCAATCAGTTATAGTCCTGTTGAATGGCATAGTTCCCATTTCATCAGCAGGTCTAAAAACAGATTCAAAATCTAATCCTATATATTTTTCTATGTATGACTCTATGGCAGAAGCATGTGCTTGCTTAACACCCTCACTTGTGTTTGGTATACCACCTAATTCTTTTTCAGTCTTCGATAGTTTATTAAATTGTTTATCGGGTCTATTGATACAGTATTTTCTATAGCCTCTATTTTTAAAATGATACAACAAGCGAGGTTTGTTATTTTCTACCAATATAGGCATTCCATAAAAAACACAAGCCATCAACACATCTTCAAAGAATATCTCAGCTGTTTGAGGTCTAGCTACATACTCTAGAAAAAATTCATTGCTAGGGGCATCATCCATATTAAACTTGGTTAAACCATGTAGTGCTCCGTTAGAGCCTCCGCCTCCTACTACTCCGCTAATATCATATGAGTCACAACCAAAAGCACCTAGGTGTTCATTGCCGGGGTATTTTTTCCCATTTTTTTGAAGAGCATTGTTTTGAATATTAGATGATGGTAGCCAAGAAATATTAAACCTACCTTTAGAATCAGGAACCCAAATAACTTTAGAATCTTTTATACCGTTCTCCCATATAAATTTACCTCTTGTTATGTGATGTTCTTTAATCATAGAATCATTATAATCTATTTGCTGATATAGTTTAGTAAGATTAAATATAGATTGTTTACTTTCATCTCTAAATGCATGAGACTCAGTACGAGGGAACTGTCTGTAGTATTCGTTCAGTGCGTCTGCATCTCCCTTTAAAGAGTCTACTTCTGCTTGCCAATAATCAATAGCACCTTGGTGAATCATTTCACCATCTATGCCTTCAACTTCATGAGCAGGATTTTCTAAGACAGGCATTCCGTACCTATCTATAAAGCCTTCCATGTTCCACTCCATTGGAATAAAAAGTGAATACATACCGCTTTTGGTTTGACCATTGGCATTGCGGTTTCTTACATCAGAGTCTTCATATAATTTTTTAAAGTTACTACCACCTTTATCTAGGGCGTTTGATGTAGAACCCATCATGCATTTTCCAACTACTCTACTACCTAAACGCAAACAAGTTTTAGTAACCCTCCAATTATTTAATATGTTGTTTGGCTTAACCCACTTTCCGCTTTCATCATGTACTAATAATAATAGTTTTTCTCCATCATAAGAGTTGTCATCTGTGTTTTTCCAATCAATAGTAGTGTCTAGTCCTTCCATATCATCATTAAACACTTCATGCATATTTTTCTTTGTAATCTTCGATGCAGGGATTCTAAACGCTAATTCAGTTTTAGGTTTATCCATACCATCCATGATAGGTTTAAAGAAAAATGGTAGCCTGCTATTTATAGGAACAACCTTATCAGTAAACATCTTCTTAGCATCGGAACCGGTCTTAGATAAGATACCTATCCTCGCATCTTTTGCTAAAGTAGCTGTGTTAATGCACTCAGCTGAACCCATAAAAGAAAACCCTGAACGTCTTATTTTTAAATACACCATTCCAAAACTTCTAGAATCTGCTTTGCAAGCCTCCCAATATATAAACAAGGCTCTGTTTGCTTCTCTAAAATCAGGAGAACCGACATCAATTTTTGTCCATTGAAGATACATGTAATGAGAACCCGTTATATATGTAGGTACACCTCTATTGAGAAACCAAAAACCATCTTCTCTATAATCAAATTCTTTTTCAATATAATCTACATATTGGTCTTTAAAAGAGTTGGGCATTTCATTCCATTGAAATATAGATTTTATTTTTTCTAAATTAGTTGGTAGTTCTTTTTTTTCCCAATACTGATTTAGTTTGTTTGTGTGTCTTGAATCAACCTCTTTAGGTTTTTTAGGTAAGGCTATTTTGAAGTTAGAGATTTCTATTACGTTTCCTATTTGACCATTGCGAGATATAATAACTACATCATATTTCTTGTTGTACCCGTAAAGCCAACTGCGTCCTCTGTTTTTATTTGAGAGTACGTTTTTAGGTATGTAATTTTTTAACTCCTTTATCATTTAGAACGTCTTTCAGCAAAGCCTTGTTTTGTCATGGGCTTAGATTGTCCCATAGATATAGCTTCCTTCTCTGCTTCAATTTTAGTTAGTATCTCAAAAGCATCCATGATGCATAACTTTTTAGTAGCAGCTGCATTTTTTAATCTATCTGCTGACAAGTCGTCTTCAGGGTTGTGTTTTATAATATCTTCTTTAGCAACTTTAATAAGTTGTTCCACAGCTCTGTACCCTGCTTGAATTATTTTTAATTTAGTTTCTTGAAGATTCATATGCAATAATATTTTTAGACCTAATCCTGTAAAGTTTTTGTTCGTTAAACTTAAATTCATATTCTGAATCGGGCATAAACGTAACTATATCTCCCTTCTTAATACCATGTTTTTCAATAGAATCACATGTGTATTCCATCACACCCATTAAAGGTTCGTCAGAAAAAGGTTTGTATATATATGTTTCTGTAGCAGGTAATGGAGCAACAAAACAAAAAGGCTCTACAGCATACCACTTTGAATTATTTTTGTACATATAGTATTGAGTCTCGTCAATAAAAAACTTATTGTCTTTAAAAAAACTCTTACCACTTTGTCTCCTTCCATACATGTCGTTATAATATTTAAAAACATTGTGATGAACTAAGAGCGTGTCCCCTTTAGTGATGGGTCCGATATAGTTAATAGGTGTGCTTAATACAACAGCTTCACGATTTGAAAAAGAAGCTGACTCCTCAGAAGTATCTAGGATTATTTCTAAACCTTCAATGGTTTTTACATTGTCATACCTTCTGTTATTAGAAGGGGTAACAATGAATTGATTGGGTGATTGCATTTAATTTAAAAATTAATATTATATTCTAAGGATATAGGCATTGTTGAGTTAAATTGCTTCCACAATAAAACTTCATTCTCAATAGAATCTTCTATATAAATTTGATAATTATCATCTTCCTCACTAAACTTAATTAAATGTATAGTGTAGTTTCCTCCAAGAACCTGTTGACCAACAAGGTAATGCATGGCTCCGGATTTATAGTCAGGACCTACTGAGATTTTTCTAATGTCCATTTTAAATTTGATTTAAAACAAAGATAGGTAAAAAAAAATACCCCTGAAAACAGGGGTATTATACGAAGGGGGTGTAGCTACTACAAACGCAACGAATGCGTCATGCAAACAGAGCACCCGACAAACGGGTATTACACACATAAACCCCCAATTTTTTATACGGGTCTTCTACTAATATTTGGAGAATGACCTTCTGCTATCACACATTTTTGAACTAAGCCACTAGAGGTACCCTGATAAACCAATGTAACAGGCTCTGATGGTTCTCCAAATAAATAAGGTACGGTGTGATTTGTTAATGTAAAGTCAGGGTTAACAACTCCAATAACAAATCTCATTACTATTTTATTAGAAAGTCTTACATCCCCTCCTATGTCCCAAGGAGTGTTAGTGTTGTATACTCCGTTTTGTGAATTATAAGTAGGTCTAACAGCGTTCCTTATTTTATTTTTTGTCAAATCAATTCCGTTGGGATAATCTAGGTCAGTAATTGCATCAAACGGTAGATTTTGAGGTACTAAAAATTGACATTGATTAAACGGAACTTGTATGTATGTAGTTTCTCTTAAGGTTGGGTCTGAGAAATCAGCAGTAGCTCCTGTTGCTAGTATTTTTAATTCGGTAGCTATATCCCATTCTGTTACAATATCAGGGTATGTTGAATTATTTCCTGTAGTTGGGTCAACTCCTTCTTGAGAACCATTACCCCAATTAGTATTTCCAAATTTTGTTGTCGTGTATGCTCCGTTAAGATGAGATGGATGTGTCCAACCTCCCTTTCTTTTTGGATAAGTAGATGCATAATCAGTAGTAAGCTTATTTGGTTTTTTAGTATACACAAAAAGCCTTGCTCCCTTAGCAGGGTCTAACCATGATTCATTAGCTCCGACAAGTCCCCTTATACAGAGTTGATGATTTAATCCCCAATCTTCGTCAGGACTTACGCCTGCTGTAAATTTTCTTTTTATAACAAACATCTCAGGTGTAGGTATTCCACTGCCCCCTCCTGCTCCTATGTAACTAGCTAATCCATCAACAGTAATATTTTTTGTAGCATCTTCAGGAGTACCTGTTGTCTGTGATACAATTATTTTATCGTCTCCCTTTGGAGTTACAATTGGATATGTTGCTATCTTTCCCATTTACTTTTTTGTTACGTCACCCGTCTTCAAATTTATAATAGAATCCTTACCATACTTTTTAATTAATTCATCTTCCATTTTAGAAAACTCAACTTGTAAGCTTTTAACTTGTGAAAATAAATTACTCTTTTGTATTTCTAATTCTCCTATAGCTAGTTTGAACTTTGTTAGTTGTTCGTTAGCCTGTTGTAAATCCGATAACTGTTGTTCGGTTAATTTTACGTCTTGTACTTTTTCCATTTGATTTAATTAAAATATTTATACAAAGATACTATTTATTTTTTTGTCTCCGAATAGGTCTTCATCATCTTCTCTCCTGTCCTTCCCACAACGTATCCGCCTATTCCTATTTGAAGTAGAGTCCAAAACTCATCTTCTAATATAGGTATTCTAAAATCAAACAAAGGTCCAACAAACTTTACATAAATAACTATAAACCCAAATGACAACATTAAAATGGGTCTCCAACTTCTTTGTAGCCAATTCCCTTTTGCTTCTGCAACTATAACTTCAGTTTGCATTTTCTGTAGCTCTAATTCTTTTTGAATTAAAATTTGCTTAATAACATTCTCTGCTTTTATTTTTTCTTCCTTAGAAGTAAAAAGATTATCTAATCCTCCAAGTAAATCTTTTACTACACTACCTCCAAACCACTCTATTATTTTTTTCATATATTTTTATATTGAGATTGCACATCAAAACTTGGACATGCTTTGTTAGAAAATTCATTGTGCCCATGAAGCGTAGCTTCCGGGTATATCTTGTTTAGTGTTTTAATAAGTAGTAGTAAACTTTCTTTTTGCTGAGGTGTCCTAGTATCCTTCGGAGTCTTACCGTCTCTCTCAAGACCTCCTATGTAGCAGATACCTAATGATGATTTGTTCATGCCTTTTACGTGAGCACCAACCTCATCTATCATCCTACCTGTTTCAATTGTTCCATTAATCAAAACTATGAAATGATAACCACACCCTTTCCATCCTCTAGCTTTATGCCATCTATCTATTACAGATGCATTTACAGAATCATCACACTCTCTTGTGGCTGAGCAATGTATAATAAGCTTATCTATTTTTCTCATGTCAATGGTCTAGAGAAATAATAACAGTATCAAAGACGATACTATTTTTTTTTATTCTTTTTATTCTGTTTTATATTTGTAACAGTTTTGTGAACAGTATATATAATTGTTGCAACTAGTAGTATTATCTTCAATGCCATTTCAAGTTGTGTAAAACTAATCGCCATTACGCTTGAGTTTAATCCGTATATCTTTAAATCTTCTATCGTCATTATCTTATTTGATATTTAATGTGTAAATCATCAATCATTAATGTCGTGCCTGTGGTCCAATAATCCATATTACCAAAGAGCTACAATATTAGTTGCTGTTGTGCCTGTAGCAAAAACCTGAATAACATTTACAGGTAAAACAAATCCTTCTGCTACATTTGAAAAAGTAACCTTGTCTCCACCTGCGGTTTTAACTTCTAGATTACCTGCACCTCCAACATAAAGTAAGCATCCATTGTTGTTTCCTCCATACGCATTAAACTTGCTTGTGGCACCAAAAGGTGTTGCAGGAATATTTAATGTTAACTCATTACCACCAACTGAAGTGATGATTGCTGAGTCTCCTCCCGGATTAACTATTATCATTCCTCTTACAAAACCTAGTGTCACCAAATCAATGGTGGGGTCAACAGTAATTGTGTTGCCTGATATAGATACAACAGTTTGCGTTCCATCTACTACCATTATCTGTGGGATGGGTGCATCATCACTAGGTGATACTTCCCAAGCTCGACTTGTATTTAACTTTTGATATGCCATAATTATGATTCTTTAGGTGGAAATCTTTCTTGAAGTTTTTCAAGAAGGCTTTCACGTTTTGCTTGCATTGCTAATTTTTTTTCTTCTTTTGTTTCAGGTTTTTTTCCTATAAAAGGAAGGTCGGTAGGAACACCCTTTGGAGGTACCTTACCTATAAACTTAAGAGTCTTACCTGCGTAAGGCAAATTTTTAGGTTTGTCCTTAACGATAATTACAATCTCTGAATATTCTAAATCTTTTGTTGCATCGGGTGCAGGAAAATCTTCTCCCTTTACTGTTCCCTTTTTTACATCTCCTACCAATACTTCTTCTGCTACCGCTTCTCCTTCGTATTTATACTCTACTTTAAAGGTTGCATCTATTGGTTTAAGGATTGTCCCTTTAACGTCTGTTACTTTTATTAGTGTTTCTTCCATTTTTTTAAGCTATTGTAAATTCTACAGTTGTTCCTTTTTCAACAATAAAGTCCATGTCCACATAGGCATCGCATTCAAAATTTGCAGCATCTGCTGCAACGATGTACATTGCATTAAACTCTATAGGAAATGTTGGTATGTTTTCTTGGTTAACATAAAATAACCCTGTAATAGGTCTTGATATTTCAGTTGCATCGTCAACCATTGCTCCGAAGTTTAATGGGTTATTAGTATACCCACCAAAACCATTAAAGTCTACGGACTCAATGTTAGAGCGATTGCTTATAAAAAATATGTTACCTGCTCCAACTTCAATAGAACCAATAGCAATGACATGACTTGTAGCTTCAGGTGTTAAAGATGTAACACATTTTAAATTATAAGAATCATATTCAGTACCACCTAGATTATATGTGGCTGCTAACTTAGCGATTCCTGCTAATTGTCCTTGGGTACCTAGGTCTAGAGTGGTTGCTCCTGAAGCTCCACTCATTAATTCTTCGTAGGTATATATTTGTCTTTGACTATTTGTTAATCTTGATGCTCTTTCAGTTAAATTCTCTGAAGGACTAATTCCTACAAACTGTTCATTGCTTTGTGGTGTTGACATTCTTTTTATTTATTTTTAGTTATCATTATGGTACTATGTTTAACACTCCTGCGTTACTCCAAATTGAACCACTAGGTAATCCTGTTGCTGCTGTAGGTATACTTTTTATTGATAAATTCTCAACAAACGTACAATCTTGTCTATCTGATTCTAGGTTACTACCTATGATGTGTGAGTTAACAAATGTAAGTGTGTCATTCTCCTCACCACCTATTATAGTAGAGTAATTCGAGGTAGCGTCATTACGAATTCCTCCGCCAACAAATGCTCCTGATGCTGTGGCAACATTACTACTTCCACCAAAAACTCCTGAAATAGTACCACTTGCGATGTTGACTGTACCTCCGCCGACTACTGCTCTACTACCTGTGGCACTATTTTGATTTCCACCTGCGATTGTTGACGATAAGCCACTTGCGATGTTATTCACACCACCACCTACTG